>ERZ809853.1-NODE-1-length-178732-cov-9.54336_pt1 | contig 178732 bp, 139 predicted proteins | sample MGYA00520499_ERZ809853 | MGnify/ENA primary metagenome ERZ809853 (study PRJEB31588, sample SAMN03400022) | human gut metagenome | study: EMG produced TPA metagenomics assembly of the PRJNA231909 data set (A prospective, longitudinal analysis of the...
TATTTGTTGTGATTTAAAAGAAATAGAAACCAGACAGAGTTTAAATTACACTCCCGACCAATCGTTCAAAAGTTCTATCAATACTCATTGCTTTTCTTGTTCTGGTGCAGCATCTCTCACCCTTATTGAAGCCATATTCTTTCTGTCTTTCCCTTATTTTACGTTGTCTTCTACTTCCGGCTTACCATAATACCCCGGCATCGGAATATAAACCGGACTCTGACGAGTATTGATATTCTGCAACTTCTTTTCTTCTTTCAGTCGTTTGATATGTCGGGCGGCAGTGGTAAGCGTAAGTTTGCAAAGTCCTTGAAAGTCCGAGCGGGTCAGTATTTGGTTATTACTGAAATACGCGGTCAGCAGTCTGTCTATCTCTTCGTTGGAGCGTGGCACTGAGTGTAACTTCAGTTTACTGCGTTCCACCTTGACGACGCTTACCGAACTTCTCAGTTTTTTATCCGCCTTGAAGCCGATGTTTGCTTTGAGTTTCATTTGGTTTGCTTTCAGCTTGGGCGAGGTGATCGGTTCCAGACTGTTCAGCTTTACTTGAAAGTAGCCGATGCCGTCGAGGTGAACACGTTCCCCTTCCCGGAGGCGTGATCCCATAAAGTGGCTCAGCGATTCGAGGACGGCTTTTACATCCCCTTCGGTCAGCGAAGTCGCTTGTTGTATTTCTTTGGCGAGATAGTCGGTGTCGATATGCTGAAAGTTGACTACCCGTGCGTGGTAGAGTTCCTTGTCTTCTTCGTCCTTGGGGTTGGGAGACTTGTAGAGTTCAAATTGTATTGCCATGATACTGTTTATTGTATTTTATTTCTTTTTCTTCTTCTTTGTTTCGGCTGTCAGTTTCTTGATACTGTCAAAATATGCTTCTTCTACAGGCGACAGGGTTTTGACATGATATTTTTGGTATTCGCCCAGCGCTTTTTGTTTGGCTTGTTCGTGAGAGATCGTGCCTGCGTTCTGCAAAACTTGCTCTCCGGTGGTCGATAAGATGAGGTCCAGGTGATGTATATAGTCCGACATATACATGGGCGAACGTTTGATGGCTTGTATTTCTGCGAAGTCGAAGTATCCGGAAACCAGGTTGTTCAGTATCTTCAGTTCCTTTTCATTGAGATAGTTTTTAGCTATCAGTACATCTTCTTTCCGGGGTTGTTCGCCGGGAAATGTGGTCAGTCCCATAAATGGCTTTTCTGCATCGGCTCGTTCGAAGATCACTTCTGCTGCTGTGTGGCCGTGGGCGGCATAGTGTAACTTATTCTGCACGATTTTGAAAAAACGGATGGATTCGTCTGCCTTTGGGTCATAATCTACACTGGTGGCATACAAGTCAAGAACCTGACGGTAGAGTACTTTTTCAGATGAACGGATGTCGCGTATACGGTTGAGTAGTTCGTACCAGTAACCGCCGCCGCCCATTTCTTTCAGACGTTTGTCGTCCATGGCGAAACCTTTGATCAGATATTCTTTCAGACGTTCGGTGGCCCAGCGGCGGAAGTGGGTGGCTTGTAGGGAGTTGACTCTATATCCGACTGATATGATGGCATCTAAATTATAAAACTGTGTCTTATAATTTTTTCCATCGCTCGCAGTATGTTCCAAAATGGAACTAACTGAATTTTCTTCTAATTCTCCACTTTCAAAGATATTTTTCAAATGCTTTGTGATAGCCGGTCTTTGTACACCAAACAGATTGGCTATTTGTTGTTGTGACAGCCAAACGTTCTCATTCTCCAAACGGACTTCAAGTTGTGTCCTTCCGTCTTCTGTCCGGTATATGATGATCTCACCGTTGTTTTTCTCTATTTCGTCCATTGCTTTACATCGTTATAACATATTCGTCGTTTCTTGTTTGTTATAAAGATATAGCTACTTTTGATCCGCAAAACTAATCATTAGTTTCCGGACTTGGACAGAACTTGGGTTATATAGTGATTGCCTGCTTGCTGTCAAGCGTTCATACATAAGTTATCCTGCCTTTATCTTTGGTTTATGATGCCTGCATTGTTGGATGAAGGTGCTTGCATCATTAGTTGTTCACGGCCGTGGTAAATGTTGCTCACGGCCGTGAAGAGCGTTGATTACGGCCGTGGTAAGAGCTGATCACGGTCGTGAACAACTAGCTATATCAGTAGCAAAGATAAACTATAATAGGGAGATAAACAAAGTATCCCTGCTTCTTTTGGGTATTCGTGCAGCTTGTTCTTTGTGCAGAGGCAATAAGAAGGGGAAATCATTCTTGTATCTCGTGCGATGAAGGAACATAGTCTGTTGGCTGTAGACGATTTTGTTCATCTCCCTTCTATTTACTCATTTTACTTCCTTAATGGTATTCTTATTAGGAAAATATGCCTATATTTGTGGCGTATCTTCTGAATGAAGATATGTTTTATTGATTTGGAGATAACGTTTTTATTATCTGTGATGAGAAATCTGGCACATTTAGCACTAGCAGGTAATAGGCGGTCAGTCTCCACGTCCACATTGTATATATATTTGTTATATATCTCAATGGGCGTGGAGCTATTGCTTATTATTCTAGTGCGGGCTTGCCAGAGCCTCTCATGAGATAGTATAGTAATAGTTTCTGCGCCTTCTTTTTGGAGATACGCAAATACACAAACAAATAAAAAATAGTAGTGATGAATGATTCTACTTGTCCCCGTCCCTGCCTGATGAAGCTTGATTTACAAAGCTCCACCAATAAACTTGCCTTTTTGAAAGACAACTGGCCCAGCTTTGGACAGATTGAGAGTATCGACCGATTATCGGAAACAGAATTACGATGTACCCTTTGCCTGCTGGATGTGGTGCTGGCTGCTTTGGCTAAAGATGAATGCTTCTGTCCGAATCGGGAAATCATTCGTTTGGTATTGACACGTACCTATGTGCAGAATAGGTGTGAGCTATGCGAGACAGAAGAAATACGTTCGAAGTTGATGAAGGGCTTTTGTACATGGGAAAAGAAGAACGGATTGAGCAGGAAGAACGAAATCCGGAGAAGAGGGATTTCTTTCTTTTATGGTGCCATACTGCGCATGTTATCGAAAGTAAACGGGAAACAAGAATAGACGGGATTTGCCCGAAGATAAAAGGTGACCGAAGATAAAAGGTGCTTGAAGTGAAAGATTCTTGAGGTGAAAGATGAAAGATCGGGTGATAGATTGAAAGATCATCTTTCATCATCGGAAGCCCCGATGAATAAGGAGTTTGGCGACCAATGGTGAAAGATGACAGATGAAAGTTTGTTTTTTCGTCAGGAGGTGATTGCGTTTATTCTACTACTATCTGCTTATCCTTATACTGGAAGTGTGCAATGCCTAAATCATTCAGTACATTCAGTAGAGTCTTTATCGGAACATTCCGGCTGAAGCGGAAATGGACTCGTTTGTGTAAAAGGTCTGCAGAATGGCAGATGACGCTGATATTATACCAGGTTCCTATATTTTGCAGTACGGTTATCATTTCGGTGTTGTCATAATAAAACTCATCTTTGGTCCATCCTTCTTTTTCTGTCCGTGTGGCTTTCGTCAGACAGATGTCGCCGCTTGTGGTCAGTGTGGCACATTGTCCGGGTACTATTTCTTTCTCAATGGGAGAGACTGCTTTGCCGACCTTTACTCGTCCTTGAAACAGGGTGACGGCGGGGGCATTGCCGGGATAGGCATTTACGTCGAATACGGTGCCCAGCACTTGTGTCTGCATTTTATCGGCAGAGACGATGAAGGGGCGGTGGGCGTCTTTGGTTACTTCGAAGCGTGCTTCTCCGGTGAGGTTTACGGTGCGGCTTCCCTGAGAGGAAAACTCTTTGGGGTATTCCAGACGGCTGTTTGCACTTAAAAGGACGTGACTTCCGTCCTCCAATGTGAGGCGGGTGGTCGTGGCGGGCGGGGTAGATACGATGATTCTGCCGTTCTCTTCGATAGTGGTAATTTGTTCCGGTGCATGGAGGGCGGTGAAGATTTCGATGTTCTGCAGGATGCTGTCCTTGTCCGTGATGTGCCAAGGGGACCAAAGTAACAATAACAGGGCGATGGCTGCTGCCACACCACCGGATAGACAGATGCGGAGATAAAGTTTGCGTTTCTGCTGTGCCTGCCGTTGCAGGAATGTGCTCCATTCTTCCCGGACTTCGTCCGGCAGAGGCAGATCACCCAACGCTTCACCAAAGGCATTTTGCAGACGGCGTGTTTCTGCGTTTTCAGAGAATGGGGTTTGGTTGTCCGTTGCCAGTCCACAACTGTTGCTGTCTGCCGGTTCGCAACTGTTGCTGTCTGTCGGTTCAGAACTATCGCTGTCTGCCAGCCTGCAACTGTCGTTGTCTGCTGTCAGTCCGTAGCCGGAATCTTCTTCTTTGCTGGTACGTTTTTCTTTTTCTTCCATAGCGTGTCCTCCTTCTTTATTCTTTCATGGCTTCGCGTAGTGTACGCAATGCTTTGGATATATGTTTTTTTACCGTGTCGGGACTGATGCCGAGTTGTTGGGCGACTTCCCGATAGGTGAGATGTTCGTAATAGCATAGCCGCAGGATGGTGCAAGTCGGTTCCGGCAGGCTTCGGGCTATCGTTTCCGCTTTCTGCAACAGTGCTTCGTGTTCCCGATAGTTACTTTTTACATCGGCCAGCGTCGCTTCGTAGAGTGCTTTCGCATTGTCCCGTTCCACTTGCAGATGCTTCATCCGGTTGAGGCAGGTGTTGCGGACTGCTGTATAAATCCAGCCTCCGCGGTCGGCCTCGTCCAATTGGTCGAAGTGTTTCCAGGCCTGCTCCATCACTTCGCTTACGATGTCCCGTGCTTCCTCTCCGTCGCCCATCAGTTGTGAGGCGTAACGGACCATTCGCGGGTACATTTCCGTAAACATTTGCCCGAAGGCCTCTCGTTTTGTCTGGTTTTTATGGAACAGGAACATTCTTTATCTGGATTCTGAAGCTGCAAAAATAGTACTTTTCCCTGAGTTCGACTAAAAAATCAGTAGTAACCTAAGTAGGGGGCTGATTAAAAAGTCGGTAGTAACTTTAATGTGTTCACCTACCACCTCCCCCTACGGGTACTCCTCCTTCCCGGAGGAGGAGATTGGGAATACTATTGACTTTTTAGTCAGCCTCTCTTGTGATGGAACCGACTTGTTGGTCATCTTTGTGAAACCGGGAATTACAAACGTGACTTTTCGCTTGCTCCGGCTCCGGTTCCTTTATATTTGCTCTTCGTGGCGTTGAACTGATAGCTCAGCCGGATACCGAAACGCTGCTGATCGGTATAATCACGGTTGGAACTGAAGGTACGGTCGCCATAGATGGTGAAGTATCTGTAGCCGGTGTGAAAGATGTCTTTCGCGGTTACCGATACTTTCAGCGCCTGGTCTTTCAGGAACGATTTAGTCAGTTGGGCATCTACTCTTCCTTCGGTTTTCCAGATGGCGTAACTTTGTTTGGCGCCGGGCGCCAGTTCTCCTTTGATGTTGAAGAACCAACCTTTAGGGAAACTGAAGTTGTTATCAAAAATGAAATAGAATCGCGGTTCATTCCAGTTTTGGGTAATGCCTATGGAGGTTGCGTGAGAGTTGAACCAGTCAATACCGGTGGTGAACTGAGGCTGCCATATGCCGATCTTTGGCGAAAGGACGATGTTGCCTCCGTATCGGTTGGAATGCGGAATGCTTGCCCTGCCGAACAGCAATACACCGGGATGGTTGATGTCGTCATACGGTCGGGTGTAGCTGGTGTACATATTCCAGCAATGGTCGTAGTTGAGGCTGAAGTTGATCCATTTCCATCCGGCATCAAAGAAAGTCGCACGATGTATCTGAGGAACGAGAAACGGGTCTCCGCTCTGGTAGGAGTACTTGTTCTGATAGGTGACGGCGCTGGTGAGCATGTCATAACTGGGACTGTATTTCAGCGTCCGGTGAGAAAGGGCGAAGAACCAGTTGCCGGAGGTGTATCTGATACTGATTACCGGTATCCAGTCGCGGTAGGTGGGGCTTTGGTCGTCCTGGTGAATCCCTTTCTCGTAGTAATCTGTTTGTTGAAATTCATAGCGCAGTCCGGCAAGGATGTTGAACTTTCCCAATGGCAGGCTGTAGTCGATGAAGCCGGAGAGCATCGTTTGTTTGATGCGGTCGTCGGCATCGGCGGAGAAGCCGCTTTGGAGAAATACGTCGTGGCGGTTGGTGAATGTCTCTTCTGTGCCGAAACTGAGTTTGCCTTTCCAGAGTGGGGCGGTGAGCAGGAGCTTGGCGGCATAGAGGTGGTTGCGTACGCGGTTGCTCGAAGTGGCGTCTTCGGTTCCGTTGTTTTCGGCATATTGACGGATGCGGTCCCGGCCGTACAGGTAGTCGGCGTTGAAGTCGATGTTCCATTTGCCGAAAGTGCCGTTGTAGTATCCGTTGGCTGCCTGCCACCAGCCGGTGTGGGCATCTGTTTGGCGGAGAGCGTGCAGGTGGTCTACTTCTTTACCGTCTTGCAGGATGAGGGTGGTCCCTTCATTGGTAGTATGTGCATTGCCTATGTTCGTGCCGGGCATATAGCGCATACCGAATGACTGGTCTTCGTCGATTTCGTAGTTGAATCCCAGTTCGCCGTTGAAGGTGCGGTAGGTTTGTTTGCTTTTGTTTTCTGTCGATTGGTTCCAGTCGGACGAAGCATAAATGTCCTGGCTGGAGATGTTGGTTGTGTGATTGTTGATTTCCGCAAAGTCTCCTTTTACGAAAATATCCAGTCCGCCGGTACGGTAGTTCAGGGATATGCCTTCGTTGCCGATCGGTTCGCGTCCTTGCGAGTAGTCGGTGTAGAAACTGCCGCTCATTCCCTGTCCGCGTTTGCGGATGGTGCGCAGACGGATGACGGCGCCTACCGAAGAGCCATATTGTACGCCCGGTGTAGTGATGATTTCAGCCGATAGTATTTCATTGGCTTGCAGACGGTCCAGTTCGGTCTTGTCTCTAACCTTGCGGCCGTTGATATAGATTTCAGGAGTTCCTCTGCCCAGTACGGTAAATTCTCCGTCCGAGCCGGTGACAAAAGGGAGGTGGGAGATCATTTCTTTGGCCGATCCCATCAGTGAAAGGGGCGTTCCGGCTATATTGGCCTTCAGCGTTCCGCCTTTCCGTTCTATCAGCGGGCGGGAGGCGGTGACGACGACTTCTTTCAGTAACTCTGTGTCGGGTTGCAGGCGGATGGTGTTTTGTTGCCGGCAGGGGATGATTTGCGGGCGGTATCCTATGTAGGTCGCTTTCAGCAGACAGTCTTCTCCCGCTACCGGGGGCAGATGGAAGGAGCCGTCTTCTTCGGTCACGCTTCCGGCAAGGAAACTGGAATCGGCGGCAAGGGCGAGAATGTTGACAAAGGGCAGGGGGGCTCCTTTTTCGTCATATACTTTGCCTTCTATGGCGATGGCTTTGTCCGACTTCTTCCGCTGCACGACGAAATACTCTTCCCGTTCGATGCAAAGGAAGGGTTTGCCGGCCAGTACAAGGTCGATGGCTTCGCGTTCCGTCTTTTCGCGGATGCTGACGGTCACCCGATAACTTTCTGTTCCGTTGTAGGTGAAGAGGATGTTTTTTCCTCCTGCCTTTTCCAACTGCTTCAGTGCTTCGGGCAGGCTTTCGTTCTTTAGCTCTAGTGAGAATTTCTTGATGGCGGTCTGCGCCTGCAAAGGGGAGAGGGCAAAAAATAAACCGTATCCCATCAGTAACCAGCTGATTGCTGTCCAAGTAAAACCAAACTGTCGTATCATACTTCTGTTTTAATGATTTTACTTATACTACAACCAAGGTGTCTGATCGGGTACGGTTGATCCGTTTTATTTTTCGATGTTTATTTCAATTTCTTCTGATACTCTCCCGAACGGAGGATTTCCAATGCTTTCTGCACACTTTCGTTCGTCGTATTCATGACGCGGAAATACTCGTTCATATCCCAGAGGTCGCGGGCTATCAGTGCTTTGAGCTGTGTCTTGATCAGCGGAAGTGCCTTCTGATACTGCTCTTCGTTAAACTTCACCCCTTCTTTCTCACCCATTTCGCGGAGAGTGGCGAGCATATCGTCGTCGATAACAAACTTTTCGTTGAAGCTGTCGAACTTCTTATATTTATCGGCCAGTTCCTTGCGGTGGTCTTCGATGAATTTCATCGTGAATTTGATGATGACTCCTTTGCCGACCAGCTTCCGGTGATAGTCCGTGTAGAGTGTCGTATCAATCGGAACGAAGTAGTCCGGCATGATGCCGCCTCCGCCGTAGACGGTACGTTTCAGTTTCTTGGTCTGCACTTTCAGCGAGTCGGGGAAGTGGATGCTGTCGGCATTCATCAGTTCTCCGTGGTTGAAGCGGTCTATCAGGTCTTTATTGTAATCGGTCGAGCTGTCATAAGGCTTTTGGATGCAACGACCGGCAGGGGTATAGTACCGTGCAATGGTCAGTCGGATCATGGAGCCGTCCGGCAGGTCGATGGGACGTTGCACCAGTCCTTTGCCGAAAGAACGGCGACCTACGATGATACCTCTGTCCCAGTCCTGCACTGCGCCGCTCACGATTTCGCTGGCGGAAGCGGTGTATTCGTCTACCAATACGATGAGGCGGCCGTCACGGAACTCTCCGTTTCCTTTGGCGAAGAACTCGCTGCGCTGTGCGGTCCGGCCTTCGGTGTAAACAATCAGTTCCTTCTGTCCGAGGAATTCGTTGGCAAGGTCGATGGCGGCGTTCAGATATCCTCCGCCGTTGCCTTGCAGGTCGAGGATGAGGTCTTTCATGCCTTGCTGTTGCAGGCCTTTCATTGCCTTCTTGAATTCTTCGGCGGTGGTTGCACCAAAGCGGTTGACGCGGATGTATCCGATCTTTGGCTGAATCATGTAGGAAGCGTCGAGACTCAGGATAGGTATCTTATCTCTTTTCACGGTGAACACGAGCGGGTCTTGTACTCCACGGCGGACGATGGTCAGGTTGACTTTCGAACCTTTCGGGCCACGCAGACGCTTCATGATATCTTCCGTGCTCATTTTTACTCCTGCGATGGCGGAGTCGTTGACGGCAATGATGCGGTCGCCGGCAAGGATGCCCACTTTCTCGGAGGGGCCGTTGCTGACGGGTTGTACGACCAGCAGGGTGTCCTCGATCATCTGGAACTGTACGCCGATGCCTTCGAAGTTGCCTTGAAGCGGTTCGTTCATCTTCTTCACTTCTTCGGCATCCGAGTAAGTGGAGTGCGGGTCGAGCTGTGCCAGCATCTTGATGATAGCTTCTTCTACCAGTTTGTCTTCATCTACTTTGTCTACGTAGAAGTTGGAAATCGCGAATTCCGCCATTTGGAGTTTGCGCATGGCGGCGGAGCCGAAACTTTGGGCTTGTACAGCAGACGTTGCCAACAGACAAACCAGGAGGGCGTATACTTTAATCTTCTTCATCATCTTATTTTTGTTTTATAGCCAAATCTTATAGCCGAGGACATCTTCATCACTCTCAACTTATCTCCATTCCTTCGGGGATAAACTGGCTGATATCTTTGTTGTAAGTCAGCAGCTCGCGTACAATCGTTGAGCTGACGCAGGTCAGTTCCGGTTCCGTGAAGAGCAGGATGGTTTCGATGCCCGCCAGTTTGCGGTTGATGTCCGCGATTGTTTCTTCGTACTCGAAATCCTTGACCGTGCGGATACCGCGAACGATGAATTGTGCTTCTACCTGTTGGGCAAAGTCTATCGTCAGACAGTCGTAAGACATCACTTTGATGCGGGGATTGTCCTTGTAGAGATTCCGGATCATTTCTTCTCTTTTCTCGATGGGGAAATAGGTATTCTTGTTTTCGTTGATACCGATCCCGATGATAACCTCGTCCATAAAGGTGAGTGCACGTTCCACTACCGAATAATGACCGATGGTGAAGGGGTCGAAAGTACCCGGAAATATTGCTTTTCTCATGATGCCAAGTCTTCTTCTATAACCAGATTGTCTATAATAAAGTTCTGTCGTTCCATTGTATTCTTGCCCATGTAGAACTCCAGCAGTTCTTTTACGGCATCTGTCTTACGCAATGTCACTTGTTCCAGACGCATATCCTTGCCGATAAAGTGCTTGAATTCGTCCGGTGATATCTCTCCCAGACCTTTGAATCGGGTGATTTCCGGGTTGGGGCTTAGTTCGTTGATGGCGTTCACCCGTTCTTCCTCGCTGTAGCAGTACACCGTTTTCTTCTTGTTGCGCACGCGGAATAACGGCGTTTGCAGAATATATACGTGACCTTTCTTGATGAGGTCGGGGAAGAATTGCAGGAAGAACGTGATGAGCAGCAGGCGGATGTGCATACCGTCCACATCGGCATCGGTGGCAACGATCACTTTGTTGTAACGGAGTCCTTCTATGCCGTCCTCTATATTTAAAGCAGCTTGCAGCAGGTTGAACTCTTCGTTTTCGTAGACTACCTTTTTCGTCAGTCCGAATGAGTTCAGCGGTTTACCGCGAAGGCTGAATACTGCCTGAGTGTTTACGTCACGGCTTTTGGTGATGGAACCGCTCGCCGAGTCTCCCTCGGTGATGAAGATGCAGGAGTCTTCTTCCATTCCCTTCCCTTTCGGGTCGTTGAGGTGGATGCGGCAGTCGCGCAGCTTGCGGTTGTGCAGGTTGGCCTTCTTGGCACGTTCGCGTGCCAGCTTCGTGACGCCGGCAATGGCTTTCCGTTCCTTTTCCGATTCCTGTATCTTTTGCTGTATCACTTCCGCTACGTCCGCATTCTTGTGCAGGAAGTTGTCTACTTCCAACTTGATGAAGTCGCCTACGTATTTGTTGACTGTCACACCGCCGGGAGTCATGTTGGTAGACCCCAGTTTCGTTTTGGTCTGGCTTTCGAAGATCGGCTCTTCCACATTGACGGCGATGGCGGCAACCAGTCCGTTACGGATGTCGGTATAGTCCATGTTCTTGTTGAAGAACTCTTTGATGGTGCGGGCGATATGTTCTTTGAAAGCACTCTGATGGGTACCCCCCTGTGTGGTGTGCTGACCGTTGACGAAGGAGTAATACTCTTCTCCGTACTGTCCGGTGTGCGTGAAGGCGATTTCGATGTCTTCTCCTTTCAGGTGGATGATAGGGTAGAGGCCGGTTGCCGTCATGTTGTCGTTCAGCAGGTCTACCAGACCGTTGCGCGACAGGATGCGGTGACCGTTGTAGATGATGGCAAGTCCCGTGTTGAGGTACGTGTAGTTGCGTAGCATGGTCTCGATAAATTCGGGACGGAAAACGTAGTTCTCAAACAGTGTATTATCCGGTTCGAAGAAGATAAAGGTTCCGTTGTCCTCTTCAGTGTCCTGCGTCACGTCGGTCTGCAGGTTGCCTTTGGAGAATGTGGCGATACGCACTTTACCGTCACGGTAGCTGCGTACTTCAAAACGAGAGCTCAATGCGTTGACGGCTTTCACACCGACACCGTTCAGTCCGACGCTTTTCTTAAATGCCTTGCTGTCGTATTTACCACCCGTGTTCAGTACGCTTACGGCTTCTACCAGTTTTCCCTGCGGGATGCCTCGTCCGTAGTCGCGTACGCTGACGCGGAGGTTCTCTTCAACGGTAATTTCGATTTTCTTACCGGCTTGCATCTTGAACTCGTCGATACTGTTGTCAATGACTTCTTTGAGGAGGACATAGATTCCGTCTTCGGCGTGCGCGCCATCGCCCAGCCTACCGATGTACATACCGGGGCGTGTGCGCACATGTTCCATGTCGCTCAGGTGGCGGATGTTGTCGTCAGTGTACTCTACTGCATTGTTGTTGTCTACAGATATCAATTCGTTCTCTTCCATAGCTGTTATTTAATCTCTTTGGTGAACGCACGGCGGCGCTTATGTTGCTTAGTCTCAAAGTAATCCCATTGTGCCTGAACTTTTCCGTTCAGTTCCAGTTCGGGGTTGCTTTCCGCAAAGATAAAACCTAATTTTTGATAAACCGGAATTAAATCGGAAAATAACAAAGCGTTAACACCTTTATTCTGGTACTCCGGTTTGACTGCTACAAGCAGCAGGTCAAGCATTTTGGCACGGCGTTTCATGAACAGTGCTTTCAGCAGATAGAACCATCCTAGAGGGAGCAGACGGCCGTGTGACTTTTGCAGGGCCTCGGCAAGAGACGGCATGGAGATGCCTACGCATACCAGCTTGTCGTCGGCGTCGGTAATGAGGGTAACCATCCGTAAGTCGAGAATCGGGAGATACATCTTTACGTACTGGTTGATTTGCCGTTGCGTCAGCGGAGAGTAGCCGTAGAGCGGGCTGTATGCTTCGTTCATCAGTTCGAAGATTTCCTGTCCGTAGTCTTTGGCTATTTTTCTTCCGGAGGTGTATTTCTTTATCTTCAGGTTGTATTTTCGTTGAATCAGTTCGGAGATACGCTTGTGCTTGTCGGGGATGGCATCGGGGATGTAGATTTTGTATTCCACCCAGTCGGCGTCTTTCTCGAAACCGAGTCTCTCCATGTGTACGGGGTAATACGGGTGGTTGTAGATAGTAGCCATTGTGCTGAGCTGGTCGAATCCTTCGATCAGCATTCCTTCCGCATCGAAATCGGTGAATCCCAGAGGACCTGTGATGTGAGTCATGCCGCGCTCTTTTCCCCAGTCTTCGACGGTCTTGATGAGTGCGGATGATACTTCGGGGTCATCAATGAAATCTATCCATCCGAAACGGACGTTCTTGCATTCCCACTTTTCGTTGGCACGGTTATTGATGATAGCGGCCACACGACCTACGATTTTGTCGTCCCGGTATGCCAGGAAGTAATCTGCTTCACAGAACTCGAATGCCGCATTCTTCTTTTTGTTGAATGTGTTGAGCATATCGTCGTAAAGGTCGGGCACGGAATATGGATTGCCCTTATACATCCTGTAATTAAAGCGAATAAACTTCTTAAGTTCTCTCTTTGTAGAGACTTTCTTGATTGTAATAGCCATATCTCGTATTTATGATTGAGGGGCAAAGATACGTGATAATCTTTAAATTACAACGCTGCGGGTGGAGAAAAACTGTACTATATAAAAAAGACATTATAAGGAAAGTAAGTATGGTAATGAAGAAAGTCTTTTCTAAAATTATCAAAGTATTTATTGTATTAGTTATAGATAAAATTGTATTATTAATACTGGAAAATCGTGCGTATTTTTGCATTATTAAAACTAGTGCTATGAGAAAAAATATTTTTATTTGGATATTTCCATTGTTCCTGTGTGCTGCTTGTGCTTCTAAATCAACTGAAGGCAAATCTGTATTTGTATGTGTCAAAAATGGACAATTCATGCAGGATAACAAGCCTTATTATTTTATAGGTACCAACTTTTGGTATGGTGCAATACTTGGTTCTGAAGGGATAGGAGGTGATCGGGAACGATTGCATGACGAGCTTAATTTTTTACAAAAAATGGGAGTTGATAATGTGCGAGTATTAGTTGGGGCTGATGGCGAACGTGGGCGAAAGAATAAAGTAGAACCTACACTTCAGACTGCTCCTGGTATATATAATGATACTATATTGTCTGGTTTGGATTATTTGATGGCAGAATTGGGAAAACGTAAAATGACTGCTGTTCTTTATCTTAATAATTCTTGGGAATGGAGTGGTGGATATTCTGCTTATTTGGAATGGACAGGACATGGAAAAGCAGTAACTCCCTCGGTGGATGGTTGGGCAGCTTATACGAGGTATGTACAGCAATTTATTCAATCGGATAGTGCAAAACAATTGTTTGCAAATTATGTGAAGGATATTATAACGCGTGTCAATAGGTATACAAAAATAAAATATGTGGATGATCCGGCTATTCTATCTTGGCAGATAGGAAATGAACCTCGTGCATTTTCGGATGAAAATAAGGAGTTGTTTGCTAGTTGGATGTCGGAAGTGGCAGCTTTGATTAAGTCGTTGGATAGGAATCATTTGGTTTCTTCAGGTAGTGAAGGAGAGAAAGGGTGCGAAAATGATTTGAGACTGTATGAGGAGATACACGCCAATGATAATATTGATTATTTAACTATTCATATTTGGCCTTATAATTGGAAGTGGATTAAGCAAGATAGTATTGCAGAATTATTGAAGGCTGCAAAAGAGAATACTGGATCATACGTTAATAAGCATCTCAAGTTGGCGCAAAAATATAATAAACCAATGGTAATAGAGGAATTCGGCTTTCCACGTGATGGCTTTTCTTTTGATAAGAAAGTATCGACAGTAAATAGGAATGAGTATTATAATTATATTTTTGATTTAGTTCGACAATCACATGATGAAGGTGGTCTTTTGGCGGGATGCAATTTTTGGGCATGGGGTGGATTCGCAGAACAGGTTGGACATATTTTTTGGGAGAAAGGAGATGATTATGTTGGAGATCCCGTGCAGGAGGAACAAGGTTTAAACTCTGTATTTGCAACAGATGATGCGACATGCAGATTGATTGAAAATATAATAAAGAAAATAAAATAACAATTAAAAAGGATACTCAATCCAATGATATAAAGATGAAAAAGATAATTGGAATATTCTGTTTGTTTATATCTACATGTATTTGTGCTGAAAACATTTATGATGTGCAAAAGTTTGGAGCAGCAAATACAGGAAAAGAACTTGTGACAACTTGTCTGCAGAATGTCATAGATGTGTGTTATAAAGCAGGAGGAGGTGTTGTCTATTTTCCTGCTGGAGAATATCTATCTGCAACATTGGAATTGAGAGATAACGTGACTTTATATTTAGCAACTGGGGCGCGTTTGATAGCTACTGATAAGAAAGAATGCTATACGGTTCGGACTGAAATTTCGGATACTGGGTCACAAGGAACTCCGATGTTAATTTATGGAAATAAGGTAAATAATATATCTATAAGGGGGGATGGAGAGATCATGGCTCAACCTCAGTATTATAGGGTTCCTCTATTATATAGTGATTTTATTGCTGATGATATCGCAGCTGCCAAAAAAGCAAATGTTGATATGGTTTCTTGGAAATGGACGGAACCGAATGTTACTTTAATCTATTTGACTGAATGTAAGGATGTAAATATATGTGGGGTACGTTTACTTAATTCTGGCTTTTGGACACTACATGTACATTGGTGTGATAGGATAAATATAAGTGGTATCTATATTTATAGTGATTTGGAGAAAGCGGTTAATGCTGACGGAATCGATATTGATGGAAGCCATCATGTTACTGTTTCGAATTGTATTATTGAGACAGCAGATGATGCGATTTGTTTGAAGACGACAAAAAATGAAAGGGGATATAGAAGTTGTGAGAATGTGGTGATATCAAATTGTGTATTATCTTCTTCTTCTAGTGCTTTAAAGTTGGGAACTGAAAGCTATGGTGATTTTAGGTATGTTACTATCTCGAATTGTATTATTCGGAATACCAATCGTGGTATTGGAATTTTTGTTAGAGATGGTGGAACTGTAGAGCATGTTGTTTTTTCAAATCTTCAGATGGAATGTACTCGACGACCGGTAGGGTGGTGGGGAGGAGCTGATGCTTTTTGTTTAGTTGTACTGAAAAGAAATACTAATTCGAAGGTTGGAATGATAAATCATGTTTTAATTAAAGATGTTTATGCAGATGTAGAAGGCACTTCTGTTATTGCTGGATACAATGGAATGAAAAACATAAAAAATGTAAGGCTGGAAAATGTACATTTAAACCTTTATCCAGAGAGTATGCCAGATAAAAGGGCGGCAGAAGGCGTGTTAGTGAAAAATGCTGAGCATATACAATTGACAAATTCTTCATTGACTTGGCATCCATCTAATGACAGCGTTTGTTGGACAAATGCTTTTAGTTTTAAACATGTGTCAGATATTTGTTTGGATAGAATAAATTTAAATTCTTTTTCTAACGGTTATTCTCCAATATTTATTGAAGATTGTGACTTGGTTAATGTATTTGGAGTATATTCGAATGGAAAAGAAATAAGGGAAAAGTATAATTAAGGAGCACATTGCTCCGTTAATTTTAAAAGAATAAAAGTTAGTAATCTTTCTTTTTATGCCAAAATAGTATTGTCTTTTAAAAAAATAGTATTATTTTGTTTCTTGTCTATTATGCTATAATTTGTTAAATCGTTAAATATGTAATAAATGCTATGAAGTGTAGAATGTTATTGAGTGTATTATTGATGTTACTTAGCTTTTCATCAATGGCCAAATCAATTGAAGTTATTAAGGGTAGAAAGAGTAATATCGTTATTGTTGCTACTGATAATAAGATTGAACATCTGGCTGCGACTGAATTATCGGAGTTTCTGAAGAATTTGACTTCTATTGAAATACCAATAGTGTCAGAAGCGGAGTATCGGGCTAACTATAATAAAAAGTCCGCAATAGTTGTAGGAACTCCTTTAACTAATGGGATAGTGAAGGAAAATATTAATGATGATGATTTGAAATCGTTTACGTTTGAGAGTGTTTTGTTACGAACTGTTGATTTTAAGACTAAGTCTATGATCATGGTGACAGGAATAGAGCCCAAAGGAGTCCTAAACGGTGCTTATACATTAATGGAAGAAATATTGAAAGATATTACACATACGGAGTATCCCGATGTAGATTATGTTTTGCCGGATGTAGTGGAAAACTTGATAGTTCAGGATTTAAATATATCAAAAACTCCTTATTGTACGGTAAATGGACTGGAATTGGAGGGAATGGGATTAGGAAACTCCTCATTGCTTGATAATGATAAAAGAAATTTTGAATATAAAAAGTGGTGTACTTTGGTAGACTGGGCTAAGCGGCATAAAATGAATTTTATTTCTAATTGGCCGTACAGTGGTGAAAGTTCGATGAATAATTTCCCCGATATTGTTGTAATGAAGAATTATAAAAAGATTTCTAAATTTTCAGAAATGGAGATACGAGAAGCTGCAAAGTATAGAAATCAGTTCTTTAAATATGCTTCAGATAATGGGCTTGATCCTTATATTATGGTTTATGTACCTGGATGGATAAATAAGTATATAGCAAGTAGCTATCCTGAATTTGTAGGTGATAACTTCCAAGAGTTTGTAGCTAAGTCTGGTGGTCATCCTTATAATTGGGGGAACCCGGATGTTCATCAATTTATGGCTGATTTGGTTACAGAAGTGGTTAAAACATATCCGGAAATAAATGGAATTCATTTAAGAGTATGGGGGTCAGAATCTGCTCCGGATGCTGAACATAAGCACCAAAGTGCTGAGTTGATACAAATTATCATAAAAAAAATGGTAGAGGCTGCGTATGCACAGAAGCCAAATATAAAAATAATGCTTTCTGGGTATAGTAATTTTAAGGATAAGACTTTTTCATATGCTCGTTCTCTTCCGGGAAACTTAATTCTACAAATGAAGTGGGATGATGACTGGGCGGTAAGTAATGATCCACGTATTCCAAAGGAGTGGCTTGGTGTCAAAGATCATATTCTGCGAGCAGTTAGCCATAGTATACCGAATGAGGAAGCTATTCCTTTTTGGTTTCCTTCTGCTAAATTGTATCAAGAGGGCATACAAAAGTATCTGAAAAAAGGTGAGACAACAATCTCTGGATTTCCAATTAATTTTAGAGAATGGGATACAGGGGTTTGTGATAATGACTTAAACTTATCTGCTATTGCTAGATTGAATTGGGAACCTTTTACTTTTGACAACAAAAAGTTCTATGCAGATAATTATCGGTTGTTATTTGGAGAAAAAGCAGCATCTGATATTATTAGGGCTTCGGAAATAGCAGGAGAAGTAATGGCTGGCTTTTTGACAGATTATGGTGGAATTATTGAAGGAATGTGGCCAGGAAATTATTTTTGTCTGAAAGCTTTGATTGGCAAAGGTGACGACGACAAATGGTATAGAGCAATAAGACATATTACTTCAAAAGCAGATCGGCCGGATTATTTGTTAAAATGTAGAGCAAGACTGGAGAAATTTGCAACTCAACAAAAAGAGGTTGTTGAATTATTAGAGGGAACAAAGGAATATGTAGATAGAAATTTGGAAATATATAATAATATGCTTTATGTCTATAGTGGATGGTATTATATATTACAATCAAGAATTGCTGCAATTGATGTTGTATTAAATAAGGATGAAGTTCAGAAGCAAGTGTTGCTAGATCGTTTTATATCAAGTGATGAGTTTCTTAAATATTATGTTCGTCAGATGACCAACTTCTCTCAGAAGGCTGTAGGAGATTATCCATCGGAAATTCGCAGGGATTTTTTAAATCGTATCACTGCAGAACAAGAATACATGGAAAACAACTATGCTCCCAAGGAGGAATATAAGATAGTAGATTCAAGAGCATTGGAAAGTGTGAAGCTATTATATAAAAATCTGAAAAGGATTGAGGGCAAAAATATTCTGTTTGGACATCAAGACGATTTAGCTTATGGAAATGGGTGGAAATATATTCCTAAGGCATCAGATGTAGAAAAAGTGACAGGACAATATCCAGCTGTGATAGGACATGACTTAGGGCATATTGGTAATAAGAATAATATTGATTCTGTTCCTTTTGATCTTATTCGAAGAAATATCATTGATGCATATAATATGGGAGCGATCAATACGATTAGTTGGCACATGAAAGATTTGGTGAATGGTGGAGAAGCATGGGTAGAGCCGCAAGAGAGGACAGTGAATACTGTTAAAGAAATTCTGCCAGGAGCCCCTTATCATGCACGTCTGTTACAGAAGTTAGACTTGGCAGCTGATTTTTTTCATTCTTTAAAAGGTGCTGATGGAAACCTTATTCCTATAATTTTCCGACCTTATCATGAACATAATGGTAATTGGTTTTGGTGGGGACGAAGGCATTGTTCGAATGATGATTATAAGCATCTATTTCGTTTTACAGTCAACTATTTGATAAATGTGAGAGGCGTACATAATTTATTGTTTGCATATTCACCCAATAGTGTTCGTGATAAAAAAGAGTATTTGGAGCGTTTCCCAGGAGAGAGTTATGTTGATATTATAGGGTTTGATAACTATCAGACAAGAGGGAAAACATCTCAACAATATATAGATGATATGGAAAGGAATTTGAAAATCCTTTGTGATATATCTAAGTCTTTAGATAAAATATCAGCAGTGACTGAAACTGGATATGAATGTATTCCAGAATCAAAGTGGTGGACGAATACTTTGTACAAAGCTATTTCTCAATATCCTATAGTGTATGTTCTATGTTGGAGAAATGGGCGTCCTGATCATTATTATGTTCCTTATCCTGGACAGAAAAGTAGTGCTGATTTTAGAGTATTCTGTCGGTTGCCTGGAATACAGCTTCTTAATAAAGATTTGATTTTGTATGAGTGAATAATAGATAAGTGTAGGTTATTGATAAAATAGTATCTGTTTATTCAATATCATATGCTTATCTTTGCTAAAGAAATTAACAACTATTTTATATTTAAGATTATGATAAACACAAAGAGATTTATTTACATTCTTTTCTTTTCCTTTATTTCTTTATTGGTCTTCTCACAAGAAACTTTAAAGATACAAGGAAAAGTGTTTGAAGATGCAACTAATGATCCTATGCCAGGTGTGACAGTTGCAGTGAAAGGACGTGCGGAAGGTACGACTACTGATCTTAATGGAAGTTATACGATCAATGCTAAAAAGGGAGAAACTCTCATTTTTACATTTGTTGGTATGCAGCCAGTTTCAGTAAAAGTGAATTCTACTACGATTAATGCGAGAATGAAGGAAGAAAACCAAAATTTGGATGAGATTGTAGTCATTGGTTACGGAATTTCAAAGAAAAGTGATTTAACGGGATCTGTAGTTTCTGTTAAAAACAAAGAACTAACAAAGACTTCTTTTTCGTCATTTGATCAAGGCTTGCAAGGTCGTATTGCTGGAGTAGAAGTGGTTCAGGGAGATGCTACTCCTGGTGGCTCTGCTTACATTCAGATACGTGGGGTTAGTACTATGATGGGATCGACCGAACCTCTGTATATTATCGATGGTGCTCCTTATAATATTTCGAATAGTGTAGGTACTACATCGGCTGCAGGGTATTCTAATACAAATCCTTTGTCTATGTTATCTCCGTCGGATATTGAATCAATAGAGATATTGAAGGACGCTTCTGCTACCGCAATTTATGGTTCGCAAGGAGCGAATGGTGTGGTCATGATTACAACGAAAAGAGGAAAGGATGGTAAGGCTAAAATTTCTTTTTCGACAACACAGTCTGTTTCTATTTTGTCAAAAAAAATACAAGTATTGAATGCGCGTCAATATGCGGAGTATAAGAATGAAGCAGGACTTGGGAATACACCATCAAGACATCCGGATGACTGGGATTATCCTATAGGACCTACTACAATAAAAAAGATATCTCCGGCAGCTTTAGAGGATATAGTAGGGGAGGGCATTGATTGGCAGGATGAGATCTATCGTCCGGCTTGGTCACAGGATTATCAATTATCTGTTACTGGTGGTAGGGCGGATAATAAATATGCTGTTATGTTGGGTTATATGAATCAAAATGGTATATTGAAAAATACAGCATTTGATCGATTGAATGCTCGTGTTAATATTGATAATAAGTTAACTGATTTTTTGTCAATGTCTTTAAGCGGTTCATTTACCCATTCGAAGAATCGTATGGTAAAGACGTCAACTAATGATGGAAGTTCTAAGGCTGGTGGAGTTGTTCGTAAAGCTATTACATATTCACCAATTCCTCCGCTTTTGAAAGATGCTGATGGTAATATTATAGGTGTTTCTGATGTACCTGCATCTGATGTTGATATGGAAGATCCTAGTTATGAGAATAACTGGGGAGCTACACCACTACGTTTTTTAAATGAAGCTACCATAAAACAAACTTTATCTAATTTTACTGGAAATATTGAATTTAGATTTAATATAATTAAGGGACTTCAGTTTAAGACACGATTGAGTGGTGTGTATTATGTACAAAAGAATGATAATTATTTTCCTCGAACTTTAAATGAAGGAAAATCTAATAATGGCTTAGCCCAACTTTCTGATTTGAATTATAGTAGTTTTATTACAGAGAATTTATTGACGTATAACTTGAAAATAAGTAAAAAGCATAAGCTGGATTTTTTGTTTGGTTTTACTTATGACGAACGACAAAATCGTTCTCTTAAAACAGAATCTTCAGGTTTTGCAGATGACTTATTGACATTTTGGGCAAGTAGCTCTGCTTTGTTGACACAGCCTGTTGGAGTGTCTGCTAATAAATGGAATTTGATTTCTTATTTTGGTCGTGCTAATTATAATTTTGATGATAGGTATCTTGTGACATATACAGTTCGTACGGATGGGTCTAGCAAGTTTGCTAAAAATAGTAAGTGGGCAACATTTCAGTCTTTTGCTTTGGCGTGGCGAGTTAATCAAGAACGCTTTTTGAAACCAATGGATTGGATTAGTACATTAAAGTTGAGACTGAGCTATGGTGAATCGGGAAATCAAGGTTTATCTCCTTATCAATCTTTATCAAGGCTTTCTCCAACAACTGCCTCTCTTGGCAATCAGTTAGTGAATGCATATTATGAAACGGCTCAGGCTAATCCGAATTTACGTTGGGAAACTACTTCTCAGTTTAATTTAGGACTTGATTTTGGGTTCTTCAATGAACGTATTGGAGGTTCGGTCAATTGGTATTTAAAAGATACAAGAGATTTGTTGCAGAAGATTTCTATGGCACCTAGTACAGGATTTAAAGAGAAAACTGTTAATTCTGGAAAAATTAGGAATACGGGGGTTGAAATAGACTTAAATGTACGCCCTATTATGACCCGATCGTTTGCATGGGATATGAACTTAAATTGGTATACTAATAAAAATGAGGTACGTGATTTGGGTCCTGTGAAAGAGCAGTTTGCTTCGACTTTAGGAAGTGCATATGGTTTAAATGTTCAGCCTTTTATTCAAAAAGTAGGTTATCCTATTGGAGCCATTTATGGATATGTTTTCGATGGAATTTTCCAGAATCAAGCGGAAGTGGACGCTAATTATTCAATTGATGACAATGGCAATAAACGACCTATACAGTCAGGACAAGCAGTTGGTATGTTAAAATTTAGAGATATTAATGGAGATGGTGTGGTTAATGAATCAGATCAAACAATAATTGGCGATACTAACCCAGATTTCTTCTTTGGGTTCAATAATACATTTTCATATAAACGTTTTGAATTAGGAGTATTTGTGTCAGGAGTAATAGGAGGAGATATCATTAATACGAATTTTATCATGCCTCGTAAATTGAATGGAGAAAGTAATATACCGGCATTTTTATATGCGGAAGCTTGGCGTGGAGATGGTACTAGCAATACGTCACGGCTTATAAAAAGTGGAAATGAAGATCCGAAGAAATTTTCAAGGCAGTATATTGAGAAGAGAACATATGTTCGTATTAAGAATATAAATTTATCTTACAATGTGAATGTGAAGAAAATGAAAGGAATTTCTGCGATGAAAATGTCTTTAAATGCAATTAATCCATTTACATTCACAAAGTATCGTGGGTATGATCCAGAAGTTAGTGCAAATTCAAGTGCCCTTTCAAGAGGAGTAGATATGGGTAATTATCCTCAGGCTCGTGTGTTCTCATTTGGATTAAATGTTGAATTTTAATTAATGTGATTATGAAAATGAAAAATACAATATTATTATTTATATTCTTATTATCGGGAGTCTGCGTTTCTTGTAATATGGAGGAAAAGCCTTATACTTCTTTACCAATTGATGCTTATTTTGAGACTCCTGAACAGTTTGGCTATTATCTGAATGGGGTATATAGCTTGTTAGTGACAGGTAATACATGGGGAGGAGCAGCAATTGCTACAACACTGTTTGATGATGATGATACACAGGCGAGTAATACTTATCGGCCAGGGACTGACGGTAAATATGATATGATTAACCGTACTGCAGATGGGTGGAGAGGTTTTTATACTATAGTTCAACAGGCTAATACGTTTTTATATGCTTTGGATAAGAAAGGCGATATACTAACTCCTGATTTGCGGGGGCGGTATAGAGGGGAAGCATTATTCTTAAGAGCTCATGCTTTTATGGAGTTAGTTAGGCGGTTTGGGCCTATTCCTTTGAGAATGGAACCTTATATTGAAGGAATGTCATCGCAAGATATGGCACGTTCTGAGCAAACAATCGTTTATACACAGATTGCAAATGATCTTAAAGAAGCTTCTCAATTGTTGCCTACTAGTTATAATGGGAGTTATGCCAGTGATAAAGACCGTGGACGACCTACTAAGCAAGCGGCATTTGGATTAATGATGAAAGCATATCTGCACTTGGCAGGAGCAGAGGCTTATGGAACTGGGGCAAAGGCTTCTGATCCGGCAAAAGTCGTTGATTGTTATAAGGAAGTCGTAGATGCGGGAGATTCAATCTTTCATTGGGCTTCTATTACTGGATTTCCAGCATTGGAGCAGAAGTATATGGATATATTTGATCCAAAAACACAGAATAAATGTAATGAAATTCTTTTTGTGGCTCAAACATTGACAAATACTGCAGGAAAAGGTGTTGAAATAGCATTTACTCTTTGTCCTCCCGTATCTGGCTGGTCGGGTACAGATGGTAGTGGTGGTGGTCAAGTTACACTTCGCTGGGATTTTGTAGGTAAGAAGTTCTATGGTAATGATAAACGTGTTGAATGGGGAAAAGCTTTGGCTGATTCTTTTTATAATGCAAAATCAAGCGAGCAAAGATGGTATTATGTATATTGTCCTTATGTAAGACCTACTACGACAGAACAAAGTGGACCAATGCCTCTAGGTTGGGTGTATAATGACCAAAATAAATGGAATTCGACTTATGCGGTGCCTTCTATTCCTAAAAATGATCATACAGGTTATGGTTATGATAAAACAATTGATGTAAAATGGAATAATGCTGGTTCATCTCGTAAGGCAACTCCCAAAATATATTCTCTCAAGTATACAGATCCAGAGGCAAATGGTAAGCTTGAAAATGGCTCTGATATTATTCTGCTTCGGTATGCAGATGTACTTTTAATGTATGCTGAAGCAAAGAATGAATTAAATGATGTAAGTGAAGCAATAAGTAAGTTGGATGATGTACGAAAACGTGCTGGAATCCCATTGATTAAAGACGTATATTCTGGAATCAGTCAGGGAGAACTAAGGGATTCAATTCGTTTAGAGCGTCGTCGTGAATTATATTTAGAATTTAATCGTCGTTGGGATTTGATTCGTTGGGGCAAATTTGCTACGACTATGACTGAAGCAAAACGTCCAAGAGAAGAATGGCAAAATTTATATCCTATTCCTGTTCAGGAGATTACGGCTAACGGCTTGATTAATTCGAATAATGAAGGTTGGTAATTAATAGTTTAAAATAGATGTTATGAAACTAATAAAATATATATATGCTGTTTTGTCACTGGCTATATTGATGGCATGTGATGATAAATATGATAACTTGACTGGTATAGGAGTAAATTCTTTTACGGTTGAATGCTTATCTTGTAAGATAGACTCTATGGTAGTCGTTCGATTGACGAATGTGGCTCCTGATCATCATTCGCTTTCTCAAATAGATGTGAGAAACCCTTATGGCCTCTCTTGGGGAATAGTTGATATGAGGAGTGGAAAAGGTGAAATTGTGATTAGAAGGGATACTCTGGAGAAATATGCTTTGAAATCTTCTGGTAAATATACGTTAACTCCTAACTATAATGAAATACAAATACCTAACGTGAATTTTATATCAATGGATGATCCTAGATGTTCATGTGTTTCTACTCTTTTAATTCCTCCTGCTGCAGCTATAACATTGCAGGCAGATGTACTTGGTTCACAGTTACAAGATACGACGAAAATAGTAGGTACTTTGTATCAATCAGAATATCCTGTATATTTTCAGTATTCAATGTTAACCTCAGAATTGAATAATCCGAAGTATAAATTGGATGAGTTTCAATTGAAACTGTATTCAAAGAAAAAAGGGAAAGACGTTATACTTGACAAACGGCAATATAGCATTAGTGGTGATACGGTGATGATTAAAGGAATAGATTATCAACGTGATGATGAAATATCATTGAAAATGCATGTTAAAATGGGGGATTTGGCGGATGATGTTGTTTCGCTAGCTTATAAAGTGAACCGATGGGTGTTTGATAATGAAACAAAAAATCGGATTCTTTCTTCTAATGGTAATTTATACTTTAATTTAACGAATGGAAGTCGCTCAACTAGTCCGATTAGTTCTCCACGTATTGAGTATATTGATAAAAATAAAATTCGTTTGGTTGGAAATGCGGATACACTTGTAACTGCGGTGAAGTATTCTAATGACGCTGCTTTTAAAGATAGGGATGTATATCAGGTTGTTAATAAATATAATCAAGGGACTCCGGTTAGTGATGGGATTTGCTCCTCTTTAGGATCTAAAAACGGGATTGCTGTACGATTAGATTATAAGGATAATAAAGGTCAAGATACTCATTCTTGGGCATTGATTTATGTTAATGCAATTGGTACGAGCGAAGATGCAAATGCATTAGATTTTAGTTATCAATATCGTCCCAGATCATATTGATAATTCTAAGAACGTAATAAGAGTAATATTCTACTTTAAACAGTACAGATGAAAAGTATATTTCAATATTGTTTTATCATTAGCTTATGCTTGAGTATTCAAGTTACTTATGCTTCTCGGGTTTTGCCGGGAAGCATAACCTCACACTCTGTGGGATTGTTTTGGGATAAACCTGAAGACTACAAGCAAATAAAAGAATATCAGGTTTATCAAGGGAAACGTCAGTTGTTATCAACTGTAAAGAATCATTGTACGATAAATGGTTTAAAACCTTCGACAAAATATGAAGTATGGCTAAAGTATATTTATAATGATGGGAAAGAAGTTAAAATGTCATCTCTTAGTTTTACAACGCGAGCTTTAGGAAAGAGATTCGATATAACTCGTTATGGGGCTAAAGCGGATGGAAAGACAATCAATACGACATTCATACAGGCTGCAATTGATGCTTGTACTCCTAATGGTGTAGTGTATATACCTAAAGGGGTGTTTATAACAGGCGCTCTCTTTGTAGAGAAAAATGATATTACAATTCATCTTGAAGAAGGAGCTGTCTTAAAAGCAAGTAATGACATAAATGATTTTCCTTTAGTTAAAACACGTTATGAAGGGCGTATTCGAGAGGCTTTTGCCAGTGTACTGAATATTGGGAAGTTAGATAATAAAGTTCGATATAAGAATATTACGATTTCAGGAAAAGGAACGATAGATGGGCAAGGGAATGTGTTAGCGGATAAACAAACAGTAGCGATTAATCGTTCTGCTAGAGCCCACGGACTACCTATTATAAATTGTGATGATGTTTATTTAACAGATTTTACAATCCAGAATCCTCCTACATGGTGTATACATCCTATTTTTTCACAAGGAGTTACTACAGATGGAGTAATAGTAGATTCGGATGGATATGGATTGACAAATGCAGATGGGTGGGATCCGGACTCATCAAGTGATTGTTATTTAATAAATTCAATATTGACCACTCATGATGATCATATTGCTATCAAATCGGGTATTGATGCTGAAGGTCGTGAAATAGGTATACCTTCTGAAAATATATATGTTAGTTATTGTCATTTTCGTCACGGAGGTGGTATTGCTGTTGGCAGTGAGATGTCAGGCGGAGTTAAAAATGTGTTTTTTGAAGATTGTACTTTTGAGAATGCAGATAGAGGATTCCATGTGAAAAGTCGTCCGGGTCGAGGTGGTAGAATTGAAAATATTCTTTTTAGGGATCTGAAAGCTGAGCGATTTGGGAGGTGGGGATTGTCTGTTGACATGTGGTATTATCAAACATCATATCATTCAGGAGAGAAATCTTTGGCAGAAATACCACAAATGAGTAATATTCGTTTTGAAAATATAGATATAGAAGAGGTCACTGGGCCAGCTATGCTTATTGTTGGCTTGCCTGAAAGTTGGGTGAGCAATGTAACAATCTCTAATTTCAGAATCGGTAAGCAACAAGGGCGTTCAATATTTCGTTATTGTGAAAATATTAAGATGCAAAACGTTTCAACTAATAGTGCTTTTTATGAGACGGATTATACAAAGAATTTAGGATTTTCTTCTCAATGTGATTTGAATAATAAATATGACTTTACGTATTCTTTGGTAGATCCTTATGCTACTTATACTACTAAAGCTTTGTTCTATAATTTGAAGAAAGTAGCTGATCAAAATTGTTTTTTATTTGGTCAACAGGATGCAACATCTGCAGGATATGGTTGGCGGGATGATTCGGGACGTTCGGATATAAAAGATCTTACAGGGATGTTACCTGCAATATATAGTTGGGATTATATGGATTTTATTCGGGCAGGAGCCAATGATGCCAAGTCGGAGAAAAAAATCTCACGACTCACTGCTGAAGCTTATTCAAGAGGTAGCGTTAATTCTTATTGTTGGCATTTTTTTAATCCACTTACTGAGGGTAGCTTTTATGATACGACTGTTGTTGTAAAACATATATTGCCAGGAGGCGAATTGCATGAGAAATATAAAAGTATATTGCAGCGGGTAGGTGAATATGCACGCAATTTGACTGGTGTGTATGGTGAAAATATACCAGTTATTTTTAGACCTTTCCATGAGTATGATGGTAGTTGGTTTTGGTGGGGAGCTAATCATTGTACGCCAGATGAATTTAAAGAACTATACCGGTTTACAGTAACATATTTAAGGGATACATTACAAGTGCATAATTTTATATATGCTTTTTCACCTGATTGCAAATTTAAAACGTTAGAAGAATTTTTAGTTCGATATCCTGGAGATGAATATGTTGATCTGATAGGAATGGATAATTATTGGGACCTTAGATATGAATCAGAAAAACCAGAGGTTGCCTATGAAAAACTAAAAATAATATCAGATTATGCACGTAAAAAAAACAAGTTATGTGCATTAACAGAAACTGGGCAGAAATTGGTTGAAAATCCGAGATGGTTTACTGAGACTTTGCTTAAAGTGATAAATGGTTATCCTCAGAGATTGTGGCTTTCTTATGTTGCAGTTTGGCGGAACAGTCTGAAAGGGTATTATACACCTTATAAAGGGCATCCGGCAGAAAAAGATTTTATTGATTTCTGTAATAGGAAAGAAGTTATTATGGAAAAAAAAGATAATAACCTTTATTATATAGAAGATTAGTTTTTTACTTGAGTCAATAATTCGTTTATAATAAATAAAAATGATGAGTACTTTTAAGAATAAATTGGAACAGCTCTTTGCGGAGCACGAAGTGTTGCTTTCCCGTAAAAATGAGCCGTTAATAAGCGGAAATGGAATAATTACCAGATATAAATATCCAGTTGTAACAGCAGAACACACTCCTGTTTTTTGGCGGTATGATCTTAATGAAAAGACAAATCCTTTTTTGGTGGAACGTATTGGCATTAATGCAACGATGAATTCCGGTGCTATTAAATTGGATGGGAAATATTTACTTGTAGTGCGTGTGGAGGGAGTTGATCGTAAATCCTTTTTTGCTGTGGCCGAAAGTTCTAATGGAATTGATAACTTTCGTTTTTGGGATTATCCAATAACAATGCCCGAGGATTTGATTCCTGCAACTAACATTTATGATATGCGTCTCACCGTTCATGAGGATGGATGGATTTATGGTGTATTTTGTGCAGAGCGTCATGATGGAACAAATGATCTTTCTTCTGCTACTGCGACAGCGGCTATAGCTCGTACCAAAGATTTAAAAAAATGGGAACGGCTACCAGATTTGCAAACTAAAGGTCAACAACGTAATGTGGTTTTGCATCCAGAATTTGTGGATGGTATGTATGCTTTATATACTCGTCCACAAGATGGATTTATTGATGCTGGTAGTGGTGGAGGCATCGGTTGGGCATTAGTGGAAGATATAACTCATGCAGAAATAAGAAACGAGAGAATTATCGACAAACGCTATTATCATACAATAAAGGAAGTTAAGAATGGTGAAGGTCCACATCCTCTTAAAACATCGGCAGGTTGGTTACATTTAGCTCACGGTGTGCGGGGGTGTGCATCTGGATTACGTTATGTATTATATATGTATATGACTTCTTTGGAAGATCCTGCGGAAATAATTGGGGCTCCTGCCGGATATATTATGGCTCCTATGGGAGATGAGCGTATCGGAGATGTTTCGAATGTACTTTTCAGCAACGGTTGGATTGCTGACGAAGATGGAACAGTCTTTATTTATTATGCGTCTTCGGATACACGTATGCATGTGGCAACATCCACTATTGATCGTTTAGTGGATTATTGCATGAATACTCCACAGGATGGGTTCAGTTCTTACGCGTCGGTGCTAACATTAAAAAAAATGATAGATAAAAATCTTTCTTTAATAAAATAAATCATCTTTGTAGAAAATAGATTATTGATTAAATCAAGAAGAGCGAATACTATGATTAAACTTAGAGAGAAGGTTGGATATGGTTTCGGAGATATGGCTTCATCTATGTTTTGGAAGCTATTCGGTTCCTATTTGATGATATTTTATACAGATGTGTTTGGGTTACCGGCAGCAGTAGTAGGCACTATGTTTTTGGTGACTCGAATCTGGGATTCAGCTTTCGACCCTATTGTAGGAGCAATTGCTGATCGCACACATTCAAGGTGGGGGAAGTTTCGTCCTTATTTGTTGTATCTGTCTGTTCCATTTGCTGTGATTGGAATTCTGACATTTATGACTCCTGATTTAAGCAATATGGGAAAAGTAGTTTATGCTTATATAACATATTCATTGATGATGATGGTTTACTCTGCGATCAATGTTCCTTATGCGTCTTTATTGGGGGTAATGAGTGCGGAACCGAAAGACCGTAATATACTTTCTACCTATCGTATGACATTTGCTTATATTGGTAGTTTTATTGCGTTATTGTTGTTTATGCCTATGGTGAATTATTTCAGTCAGGGATATGATGAGCAATATGGTTGGGTAATGAGTGTAGTAGTAATTGCTATAATGTGTGCGCTACTCTTTTATGGCTGCTTTGCCTGGACGAAGGAAAGGGTGAAGCCCATCAAACAACAGCAAAGTTCATTGAAAGATGATTTGACGGATTTGTTGAATAATCGTCCTTGGTGGATTTTGTTGGGAGCAGGTGTTGCAGCCTTAGTTTTTAATTCCATTCGTGATGGAGCTACAGTATACTATTTTAAATATTTTGTGATAGAGGAAGATTATGCTACAGCTTCTTTTTTAGGAATCTCCTTTGTTATGAGTGGATTGTATTTGGCTGTTGGGCAGGCCGCTAATATTATAGGTGTTATTCTTGCTGCTCCGGTAAGCAATCGAATTGGTAAAAAGGCAACTTATATGGGAGCGATGATTATTGCAACCGTGTTTTCTATTCTTTTTTATTGGTTGGAAAAAGATGATATAGCGATGATATTTGTTTTTCAGATATTGATAAGTGTTTGTGCTGGTAGTATTTTTCCATTGTTGTGGTCGATGTATGCGGATTGTGCAGATTATTCGGAACTTAAAACAGGGAATAGGGCTACAGGGCTGATCTTTTCTTCTTCATCTATGAGCCAAAAATTCGGCTGGGCTATTGGTAGTGCTATTACAGGCTGGTTGTTAGCCTATTTTGGTTTTCAGGCTAATGTGATCCAGAGTGAAGAAACGATTCGTGGTATCAGGTTGTTTTTGAGCTTTTTACCGGCGATAGGTACTGTGTTGAGTGTTATTTTTATTAGCATGTATCCGTTATCAGAGAAGAAGATGGAAGAAATAACGAAAAATTTGGAACAAAAACGTAATTGATAGTTGAAGTATGAAACAATCTATATTGGAATTGAAACAAGAAATGCAGAGTGTTTTGGCAGAGAATATCTTGCCTTATTGGATGAATAGGATGGTGGATGAAGAATATGGTGGTTTTTATGGGCAGATTACCGGGATGGAAGAGTTGATGTTGAAAGCGGCGAAAGGAGCTATTTTGAATGCTCGTATTTTATGGACATATTCTTCAGCATATCGTTTGTTGGGTAAGGAAGAATATCTGGTAATGGCTACTCGCGCAAAACGTACAATTATAGATTGTTTTTATGATCAGAAATTTGGCGGCATTTATTGGTCGCTTGATTACAAGAATCAACCATTGGATACTAAAAAACAGATTTATGCGATAGGTTTTGCTATTTATGGTTTGAGTGAATATCATCGTGTTACGGGGGATGAGGAAGCTTTGGCTTACGCTATTCGACTTTTTAATAGTATTGAAACATATAGTTTTGACTGTGTGAGAAACGGATATTGTGAGGCTTTAACTCGTGATTGGGGTGAAATAGATGATATGCGCTTGAGCGAAAAGGATGCGAATGAGAAGAAAACGATGAATACTCATTTACATATAATGGAGGCTTACACGAGTTTATATCGTGTCTGGAAAGATAATCGTTTGAAAGAGCAATTGAGTAATTTGATTTGGATCTTTGTAGAAAAAATTTTGGATTGTTCTTCTGGACATTTAAAATTATTCTTTGATGAAGATTGGAACTGTAAATCTTATATCATTTCTTATGGACATGATATAGAAGCCTCTTGGTTGATTCATGAAGCAGCTTTGGAGTTAGGCGATATGCAACTTTTGTCAAAAGTAGAGCCTGCTATTAAAAAGGTTGCCGATGCTGCTTCTGAAGGTTTTACTGTTCAAGGTATGATATATGAGAGAGACTTGAATTTGAAATTGGTAGATAAAGATCGTCATTGGTGGGTACAGGCCGAGACAGTGGTTGGTTATTTTAATATTTATCAACATTTTGGTGATGCAGCAGCTTTACAGAAAGTGTTTGATTGTTGGAATTTCATTAAGGCTTATTTAATTGATTGGGAGCATGGAGAATGGTATTGGAGTATTCATGATAATTGCTCGGTTAATAGAAAAGAGGATAAGGCAGGTTTTTGGAAATGTCCTTATCATAATGGACGTATGTGTTTGGAGATGATTGAAAGAATTACATGTTAATTAGGGGTTGCTGAATACCTAGCGATATAAAGCTGTTATAATTACCAGAATTGTTATATCAATGGATGATATTCGTGATGGTTCCCTGATAGTAAATATCATTAATATTAATGAAGAGCTATTTGAGTTTTATCTAATGAAAACTTATGTTGATTTGATAAAAAAGAGAAGTCTGTTAATTTAGGCTTCTCCTTTTCCCTTCCTGTTAATCATCCTGAATGATTATTTGAAAACAATCTCCATGGGTCTACCTATCCAAACTTGTGGTTGTTCTAAATGAAAGATGCGGGCGATGGTGGAAGCCACATCGTATTGCATCATGCTTACATCGTCAAACCGGAGTCCTTTCTTAATATTCTTGCCGGATATGATGAAAGCTGTTTCCATTTCTTGCATGGTTTTGCCGCCATGACCTTTATCGATACCTCCGTGGTCGGAAGTTAATATGAAAATGGTATCATCCAGCAATCCTGCGTCTTTTACCGCCTGAACGATTTGGCCGACATACATATCCAGTTCTTTAAGTTTCTCATAATATTCCGGTGTGTCGTGTCCGGCAGTGTGTCCGGTGTGGTCGGGGCCGTCATAGCAGATGGCAACAAGAGCGGGGTGTTTCTCCTTTATATAAGAAGAAGCCATATTGCCCAGTTCTTTCGGAGTCTTGTTGCAGTCGGCAACATGATAGTGATAACTTAAAGACAGCGTATCTACTAAATATTTAATTCCTTCCCATTCATACAGGCAGCCGATTTCCGCTTCCGGGCGGGCATCGCGCAGTAATTGAAAAACAGTAGGGAAGATACCATTCTTATTTAATACGCGTGAGGGAAGTTCCGGTGTTTTAGATCCCCATTCGGTGTATCCGTGAAGTTCCGGTCCGGCTCCCATAAACATGGATGCCCAGTTGATGGCGCTGGAAGAGGGGAGGGCAGAACGCTTTTTCAGTGTGTAAGCTCCGTCCTCCATCAGTTTCTTTACGTTCGGCATATCTGCTTTGGGAAGGCTGTAGGCTCCCCAACCGTCCAAACCGATGAAAACAACATGTTTAGCTTTATCTTTTCCTTTGGCATGGCAGGAGAAAGTGAAACTGAAGAGGAGTGCGAATGTAGCAAGTAGTGTTAAAAAGGTTTGTTTATTCATGATATTGTTATTTATAGGGTTAATGTTTTATTCGTTATCTAATCAAAGGCCATAACTAATGATGAGCAAAGGTAGAATTATTTTAAGGGGGAGACAAATATAATATTAGCAGATACTAATACTTTTATGGTATTTCTTTTGAATTTCTGTCTTTTGCCTGGCATTGATTCTTTGGCTGTCAAATTCTATCCTTGACTATTTGTATATAATATTGATCGTTTTAATAACTGTTCTGTTCAACTATGAATATCCTTTCAGCTTGGCTGCAATAATATCCTTACAGTTTTATAATAAACCGTTTGAGCGTTTTTAATAAATAGTTGAGAGGTTTATTATAAACGGTATCCAAGTTTATTAAAAACTATTTTTGGGAAATTTCTGAGTAACCTTGGAATTATATAAACAAAAAGGGAGAAAATCAGTGCTGATTTTCTCCCTTTCCAATTCCTTTATAGTTGGAAACAGATGCCTTATTGGATGCTATTATGTCTTATCTTTTATACGTTTCATATTGTTTTTCTTCTTTTTACTACCTTCAAAGATACAAAATAAAAAAGGAAAAGTCAAGAGCTGGCTGTGATAAAACAGTTCCCGGTGTGAATGGACAATAGTTTCCAGTCGCACTGGAAACTATTATAAGACGCTGATTTTTACTTATTCTTTATAATAAGAATGATCTTTCGGAAACTCTTCTCCTTCCCATGCTTTTTTCGAAGTCCAGGATTGTGAAGCATCCGTCCAGAAGGGATCATCGGCGGACAGACCTAACGGGAGGAAAGCAAGCGATGCCATATACAAGCTGCCGTTATTAGTGTAATAATCGGAAATACCGGGCTGGGAACCGTTGAATCCTAGTGTCAAAAAACCTGCCGCATTGAAGTTGCGACCGTCTCCGAACATACGTCGGATGACAGCCGTCATGGCTGCACGTACCTGTCCGTTTGATAGTTCTTCGGGAAGCCAGTTGCGCCACGCAAGCAGGGCTAATGTCTGCAAGGAGCCGGTACGGTAAGTGATAGAACGTCCGAAAACAGGCAGCGTACCTTCCGGAGAGATGAGGCGTTCGAGGATTACTCCGAATCGTTGGGCACGTCTGATCGCTTCATGGAAGTTGCAGCCGGGCATATTTCCTATCTTCTCACGTTTGCCGGCTTCGGTGATTACTTCCAGTGCTTCTATATACATAGGATGGATGACGAAACTATTGTAATAGTCGAATGCGAAATGGGGACCGTCCGAATACCAGCCGTCACCTACGTACCATTCTTCTATCTTACGCAGAGAGGAACTGATGCGGTAAGTATCACTGGGCGCTCCAGCTTTCCGAAGGAAGGATTCGACAGTAGCACTGAACAACAGCCAGTTGCTATAGGAAGGATCGACCCGTCTGAGATCAGTGAATTCGGTGATATACCGCTGCTTGGTGATACTGTCCAATGGCATCCATAAGGCATCATAACTTCTCAGGAAACTTTCTGCCAGGAAGGCGGCATCCACCAAGGTCTGATTCTCCTGACGCCATAACAGATAATCGGGGGAAGCGGGATCTACTGCATGAACGTAGCTTTTCAATGCCCATTCCCGCAGTTGTTTGCGTTGGAGTCCTTCCGGGGTATCATCATCGGGCAATGACAGCCACGGTGCCAGTCCCGCCATCAGACGCCCGAAGCATTCCATATAAGTGACGTTCTGATTGCGCCCGTCCCATGTCGGACTTAATTCTACGAGCATATTCTGTTTCAGCAGGCCTTCGCTCATGTTGCTTAATACAGGAGCAGCCATCCGGTACATTACGTCGCACCAGATTTCTCTGTCACTTTTCTCTGTTTTCTTTTTGGCGCTGATACTTTCTGTCGGGATCAGCAGAATCATTAATAGTAAGATCCAATGAAGTCTTTTCATGTATTGCCTTATTTTTAAGATTAAATCTTCAGCTAAGGAGCCATAGCCGAAGCGTATGGCAAAGGTAGAATTATTCCGATAGCAGGGCAAATACAATCTTAGCATTAACTAATACTTTTGCGTTATTTATCCGATACTGATACTTTCTTATACAAAATGTCCAGTAAATAATGCTTGTCATCGGAATTGTTATACATTTGTCCGGTAAACAAAATTATTACTATGAGAAGGAATTGGATAGGTAGCAGCATGATAGTTGCACTCTTTGCTTTATTGGCAGGCGGATGCGGTCATAGTCAACGAACGCTGGAGTTTCGTGGAATCTGTGTAGATGACCCGCAGGGAGAAAATGGATTATACAACCCGGGAAGAGGATTCCGGTTGGAAACTGCGGTGGATGTGCTGTACGAAAAGGACACTCCTACCAAAGAACTGAATGAATTGTCTGCTAAGTATATAGCAGATAGTGTTTCACTCTCACAGAGCTACTTTTATCTGACTTATTTAATAGATAAAGAACTGTCTGAAGAAAACTTCCGGACCATGCAGGCATATTTTGATGAACTGCAAAAGCAAGGAAAAAAGGCCGTATTGCGCTTTGCCTACGAACGCGATTTTATGGGACGGTCGCCTGTCGGTCCTACTGGCGAACAGATACTGGCGCACTTGGATCAATTAAAACCTTTCCTGGAGAAAAATAAAGATCTGATTCTAGTCGTACAAGCCGGAATGATTGGTGCGTGGGGCGAATGGCACAGTTCGGTTCAGGGACTGGAAAACTCGAAAGAAACAAAAGCTGCCGTATTGGAAAAACTGCTTTCTGTGGTTCCTGCGGGGAGAAATGTACAAGTCAGACTCCCGGAATTTAAGAATCTGCTGAAAGATAAACCGGAACTTTATAAGAGACTTTCTTTCCATGATGACTTCATTGTCATACGTCCCGACAGATGGGATGCCGATATGCACGAAGGGACACCGAAGTTCGATCAGATAGTGGCGGAATCTCCTTACCTCGTGGTAGACGGTGAACTGCCCTGGGGATTCTGGAGTGTGGGCGCTGATCCGGACAGTCCTTCTGCCGGATGGATTATTGACGGTCTGCAAGTGGCAAGACGTTTATTCCTCCAGCATTATACTTCACTAAGCATCATACATAACTATAAGGAGCAACATCCCAACAAGCGGTTCGACGAGAATAATCCGCCCGAATACTCTATGGTGGTCTGGAAGAAAACGATGATAACGGAAGACTCCCTCCTCCAGCATCACATGCCGGTGTCCGACAGCTACTTCCGGAAGAAAGACGGAACGAAGGTAAAACGCAATGTGTTCGATTATATACGCGATCATCTGGGTTACCGGATTGAGCTGCAATCACTTCAGCTTCCTTCCAAATTCGTGAGTGGAAAGGAGAACGTCTTGAAACTGAGCTTGAAGAACAGAGGTTTTGCCACCGTATTTGGTGAGCATCCTGTTTATTTCGTATTGATTGATGATGCAGGAGAGGTTACGGAATTTCCGGCCGATGCCAATCCAAAGAACTGGCAACCGTTCGAACCAAAGGATTCTACCTATACTTCGCTGACGCATACAGTGGATGTATCTCTTGAACTTCCCGCCTCGCTGACTGCCGGAACTTATAAGTTAGGTCTGTGGATACCGGACGGATCGGAGAGACTCAGATATAATCCTCGTTATGCCATCCATTGTGCCAATGGGGATACGGACTGGTGGATTTCTAAGGATGGAAAGTATGGCGTGAATGTATTGACTGCGGTTGAAGTGGAATAAATGATTTGTTACTATGATAAAAGTGAAAGGCTTCGGGTATGATTACCGGAAGCCTTTTATTGTTGGGTATGGATTACTTTATTAAGAATTATAAATCAGTACCACCGTATACGCCACATAGCAAAGTATCATAATGCTTCCTTCTATCCGCGTAATGGTCCGCTTGGCAAAGAACAGCCCGAACAGCCAGAGCAGAATGCTGGAACCTACCAGTGTAAACAGGTCGAAGTTTGTAATTCCGCTAAGATGGAGGGGAGTGATACTGGCGCTGCATCCCAATACAAAGAAGATATTGAAGAGATTACTGCCGATTACATTTCCGATAGCCATTTCCGGATTCTTTTTCAGTGCGGCGACGATGGAAGTGGCAAGCTCCGGCAGGGAAGTTCCTCCGGCTACCAGCGTTAATCCGATAATGGATTCGCTGACTCCCATGCTGCGGGCGATCCCTGTAGCTCCGTTGACGAACAGCTGACCTCCATAGATGAGTGCCGCCAGTCCGCCAATGATATAGAGAATGGATTTCCACCACGAAAGCAGCTTGATCTCTTCTTCCGGTGCCGTGTGCTCCGGTGCTGCCGGTTCCGGTGCAGCGGAAGATTTTGGGAAAGCGATGGCAAACGTATACCCCATGAAAATGGCGAAGAAGCAGAGTAAAAGCAGACCGTCTACTCTGTTCAGTATATTTTCTGTGGCATTATCGAGGAATATGTCATTGGCGCATATCAGCAACACCACAGACGAGAGGATACAGAGCGGTATCTCTTTTCGTAAGGTATTCCGGGTGATGACAATCGGAGCGAACAGTGCCGTACATCCCACGATCATCAGCGTATTGAATATGTTACTTCCCACTACATTACCTATGGCAATGTCCGCGCTTCCTTTCAGGGCGGAAGCGACACTCACCGTCAGTTCCGGAGCGGACGTGCCGAAGGCGACAATGGTCAGTCCGATAACGATGGAAGGTATGCGGAAACGTTTGGCTACGGAAGCGGCACCGTCTGTCAGTCCGTTAGCTCCTAGTAAAATGAGAATTAATCCTCCGATAAGTAATAGTATATTCATAATCTGCATTATTTTCGGCATAGTCATCCTCTGCCGGATATTCGGTGCAAAGATATGTTTTTCTTCTTACTCTTTAAACAGGAGAGATTGAACTTTACCGGAAGAACCCGGTTTTAATTTAGTTTTTTATTTGCCCCCTCTTGGAAATCAAGAGGAGGGGACGGGCAAATAGTTGATTAAGGCAGTGGCATTTATCTATTCGGGCAGATGAATCCGAACCGCTTGTCCGTTTCTTACAGTCTGTTTATATAGCTGCTTGCGGTTTCCGGAAACTTTGATTTCAATCTTATCCTGTTTGATTCGTTTCACTTCGATATCGAATGCTGTTCTGAAGGCACATACATTTCGCAGGTTCATCGTGTTCCACTCCTGGGGCAGATGAGGCGTCAATGTGAACGAACGAAGTCCGGTAGGGCGAATGCCGAACAGTCCTTCGGTGATGATACGTCCATATAGTCCGCTTTCTGCCGATAGATGGCGCTGATTTCCTTCCGGCCAGGCTTCGATGGCATACGGAACGTGTTCACCCAACAGACGCTGGCCGGAATAAAACTTTAAATATTCGGTCGCTTTGTCCGTTTCCCCGCAGGCGTATACGCCCCGCAGTGCATATAAAGTAGAACGGTCCCAGAATGTTTGGCTTCCCGACTCGGTCAGTAATCCGTCCTGAGTCCATAGGCGGGGTGAAAACAAAGCCTTGATCGTTTCGTCCTTGCGGTCGAAGATGCCCACTGTGAGCGGAATGCAGATCCATGAACGCAGTTTGTCATTCTCCTTATAATATCGGTAAGTGTTGAATCCTTCCACCTCTCCGCCAAAGTAGCGGTCGATATTCTTCCTCAGTTCTTCTGCCTGTTTCTTGTATTGTGCCAGTTGGGTACGGTTTATACCTGTCTCCCTTCCCAGATAACAGGCGGATAAGAGTGCGTCGTAGTATAAGGACGAAGTGCACAGGTTCGCTTTTCCTGCCGGGAAACGTCCTTCCAGCTCATCGGAGTCGGAGCTTACCACTCCGTCCGCATTTAGTTGCCGTCTGTTATATTCGAGGCACCATTCGATAAGAGGCCAAAGTTGCTTCGCTTCTTCCCGGTCTCCTTGTGCCAGGGCATATCGGGCGGCTCCGTAGGCTACCATTGCAGCGTCGCCGCGATCGCCGGCTCCACCCCAGACATCCGTACCTTCTGCAATGATCGAACTGGGGAGCTTTTTATACTCCGGATTAATAAAACGGGCAAAATGCATGAACGAACACAAGGCAGACTGATTGCCGGTCTGATAACCAAGGTAGGGAAAGAAAGGATTGACGTACTCAGCCTGATCATTGGCCCAGATCGCTGCATAGTAGGCTTCACCGCCCGGTCCGTGCAATAATCCGCCTTTCGTTTCGTATATACTTTCGGCAGCACGGATTTTGGCAAAGGCGAACATGGTATTAATTGTACGATCCGGTGTTTCCAGTATCAGATTGTCCCATAGACCTGCAATCAATGCTTCGCGTGCTTCTTTTTCCTGGTCGATGTCCATCGCCGGTTCAGCCTCATCGGGCTTGTATCCGGCAAAGAAGGCACTGAAGGAGACTTCCTCACCCGGCTTTAATATCACCGTCTTTCCTCCCTTGATTTCCGATACCAGCCTGTAACTTCCATATACTCCCTGTTCGGGCAATGTCTGTATGACAGAACGGGACTGAGGGATCTCTACCCGGATGTTGTGGCTGTTGTCATTGCGCAGCACATACTTCTCGCAGAAAGCAGGCTTATTGGTTGAAGGGAATAAGATACGTGTCAGTGCCACTTTTCCTCCGTTTCCATGATAGGTGCTGTTCACCGTGATGCTTCCTTTCAGGGTGATGCTCTCTACTTTTTCGTTCCGCAGACATTGACCGTTGACCGTTATCATTTCAGGTATGTTCCAGGAGAATCTTCTCATAAGAGAGGCGTGTGTATTATTGGGAACGGTACGCAGCATCGGCCATATCATGCTTCTGTCTAGGGTAAAGGCGCCTTTTTCGTCGACTCCATACCGTATGACGGCGGATATTTTCAGACCACTCATTTCGATATGATCCTGATGGGCATCCTTCTCTCTGAGTTTCCATGTAATGCTTCCATCCGGGTTGATGTTCCAGCGGTTCTCTGCCTGTATCTCAGAGAGGCTCAGGCAGAGAAAGCATAAGAGGGTGATATACAAATTCTTTTTCATGGGTATCGTCTGTATAATGGATATTTTCTTAGTGTTTGAAACCGGATAGTATTTTTTTATACTCTTTCTCGCTGATGCGGACCATTGCTCCGTGGCGTGAATCCGGAATCGTCAGATCGGTGCAATCCCACTTCTCGGCGTCCATACGGTCTGCCTGAAAGCGGACATACTCATGCGGATATTTTTCAGAGAAGATCATCCATCCGTTATTGTCCGGTTGAGGCATCAGGATAGGAGCTTCATAGTAAGTGTAGGGAGTAGTCACCGGCTGACCGGGATCGGTATACGGTCCGGTCAGGTTTGGGGAATGGGAGATTCTGACAGTTTTGCCTGTCGGTACTCCGTCTTCCGGCCATCTTTCGTCTTTGATGACGGCATAATAAGTACCGTTTATTTTTCGGATGATGGCATCGATTGTCGCCATTTCCCGGTCCGCTTCGGTCTGGAAGTCAAACAAGCGTTCGGGGGTAGTGAAATGCTCAAAGTCCTTCGTCAGTATATAAAAGGTTCTCATGCTAGTCCATTCTTCTTTGCCGGTGGCTCCTGCTTTGCAGGCGTGCCAGGTGATCAGATACTGATCTGAATCCTTGTCATAGAAGAGTTTGGGGGCACCAAACCAGGCGCGTTCGGTAAAGTAGCCTTCGATATGGATGAAGGGTTCGGCGGATAACTCCTTTTCCTGTTTCCATTTTACTAAGTCTCTGGAAGTCCAGAGGACAGGGTTTTGTGTCTTTTCAGAGACGCCGATCATATAGTAGCGTCCGTCTCTGCCTTTCATGATGTCGGGATGTCCCCTGTAGTCCGGAACCACCCGTTCGTTGTTGTTCAGCTTGGTCCAGTTTTTGGCATCCCTGCTGATGTAGTAATATAGACGTCCGTAATCCTCATGTCTCATGTGTGCGAAAAGATACCCTCCGTTTCCGGCTTTGACGCTGGGGCTGGTTAATACAAAACACACAAATAAGAGTTTCAGTAGTAAATGTTTTCTCATGATAATAATAAGTTGATTAGTTAGTAGCTTTTGATAAATCTTCACTCCATCCGGGACGTGAATAAGTTTGTTGCAGGTCTTTTCCGTAAGACTTTGCCTGTTCTACAAAATAGTTGGGCAGCGGTACATACTGGTGTGTAGGTGATACGCCTTTTACTTTCCGGCATAGCTGGGCATACTTGTTGAACCGGATCAGATCGATTTTCCTCTGTCCTTCGTACAGGAACTCTTTCGCCCTTTCCTCCAGAATCGCATCGAGGAAGGCTTCTTTAGAGCTTGTCTGCCGGGCGGACAGGTTATCCAGTCCCGCTCTGTTCCTCACTTCATTGACGGCACTGACAGCCTCCGCAGAAGGGGCCGCATTGGATTTGCGCACTTCCGCTTCCGCCATCATCAGTAAAACATCCGCCCAGCGTGCCAGTGGGAAATCGTTTCCCTGAAAGACCGTGTTTGTCTCTATCGGGAATTTATTGATAATGTATCCGTCCCATCTGACTCCCAGGTCTTCTTTGGTTCTTTTCGTGGTCACTCCTCCCGTGCCGTTATCTACCCAATACTCATTTAAAATGACGGCTCTTCGTTTGTCTCTGGAGTCGTAACTGTCATACAGCTTGGGAGATACATTGTAGAATTGTGCCCACCCTTTTCCCTGATAGTAGAATGGGGTAGGATGTCCGTCTATATCTACTTTGGAGGCATCATTCGGAGTGGTCAGCATGGACAGCGGGAAGAAGTTGCCGCTGCTGTCTCCTCCGTCGGCAGACGGATCGCAGCTTAAAGCCATGATAATCTCGCAATTAAAGTCGTTTTTGGCTTTGTACATATCCACATACGGATTGTCCCCTTCTTTAAAGAGGCTGTAACGATGGGTAGCCTCCAGCTCCTGATACATTTCCAGTGCTTTCTGATAGTAATGCGGCATATGCTCTCCTTCGTTGAGGCAATGTTTCATCAGGCAGAATCTGGCATAATCCGATGTATAGCGTCCTCTTTCTTCTACTGTTTCCGGGAGATTCTCTATTGCAAATTCAAAGTCGTTGTAAATCCATGACGTCATTTCTTCCAGTGAAGGTCTGACCAGATTATTCAGTGCTTCCTCGTTGGTAACGTCCTCTCCCTGTGTGATGACGGGCAGCGGACCGTAAATATGCATCAGATAATAGATCATCAGACCTCTGCATAAATGAACTTCGCCTAGCAGTTGCTTTTTGCTGATGGTGTGGAAGATGCTTTCATCCGCTTTTTCCAATGTGGAGATAATCTCCGTGAATCTGGTGATCTGTCCCAGTTTGGGTATGTGGTTGATGTTATCTTCGCTCACCCAGGAACGTTCATAGTAAATACAATTGTTGAAGTCGGCCTGTGAGAATTTCAGCCACTCTCCCCAGCCCGTGCCCCAGACAGCCATATTGTCCGAAGGAGACTCAAACATTCTGAGAATGCCGCCTTCCGGTATATAAAAGCCATGTTGTCTCAGTTCTGTACCGATGTAGTAAGTCCACGTTGTGGTGAACGGCAAGTAACACGCCAGGGCATAGTCTTTATATTCCGTCTCCGTCGAAGGGAAGTTGTCGGGATTTAAAGTTCCGAATATCTTGGGATCGAAATTATCCTCACAACTACATAATACTAACAGGCTTGTTGCAATAAACAGTCTTATCAATCTTATTTTTTTCATTTCTGCAAATCTTCTTAGGTTCATTTAAAAAGTAATATTAGCTCCGAGAGAGAAGGTACGTGTCTGAGGATATTCACCTCTGGAACCTCCGCTGGCTCCGCCTCCTCCGGTATATATCTCCGGATCGAATCCTTGAAACTTGGTCAGTATAAAAGGATTCTGGGCATCCACGTACACTTTGATATTCCGTACATATCTTTGCAGAGAACCGAGTAGGTTTCCGGTCAGGTTATAAGCCAGCGTGATATTTCTCATTCTCATGAATGATGCGTTTTCCATATCTGTATTCACCCATGCATTGCCCGGCAATGCTCCCATTTTGCCAATGGCTAGACCGGGACGGCTTCCGTTGGGATTTGTCTGCGAGTTCCAGAGGCGATAGGCAAACTTGTTTGAATTCTCCGGATAGTCGACTGCCAGTGGACCGGCTTGTGCGGCACTGTAGGCGATATTATACTTCTGTATGCCGAACTGCCCGTACATAAAAAAACTGAATTCAAAGTTCTTGTAAGTAAATGTATTGCCGAAGCCGACATAAACAGCCGGAGAATTATCTTTCATGTAGATATCGTTTTCATCTATCTTACCGTCCTTGTTTTTGTCCTCGATAATCGGACAGCCGGGCAGCTGGGCCTCTGCCTGTAATGACTTCTGTGATTCCGGCATATTGGAACGGTCGGTGTTGATGATGCCGGTCACATTGTAATAGTAATAGGCGTTCATCGGCTCATTTTCTCTCTTCTGATAAATCTGGTAGTCATAGTTGGGCAGCCTTTCCTTCCAGAATGAATTTGTTTTGGAGAAAGTAAGCGAGGTGTCCCATGTAAATTCTCCGACGATGTTTTTGGTATCCAGCATCAGTTCCCATCCTCTTCTGTAGTAATGGCCTCCGTTGACCGGTCTGGTTTCGTAGATGGCCAGAGGCGAGGTTGAAGCATATCCCAGCAGGCGGGTAATGTCATTTCTGAAAAAGTCGAAGCTGCCGGAAATACGGTCGCTCAGCAGATAGAAGTCCAGACCGATATTCTTCATCGTTGTTTTTTGCCAGCTTACATCCGGGTAATTGGCTCCCATAGACACATAAGGAATATTGATAATACTGTTATCACTGAAATTAACCTTGAAATTGTTGGGTGCATACGATCCGTAGAGAGAACTGCCCAGGTTATCCTGTCCTGTCTTTCCCCAGCTTGCTCTGAGCTTCAGCAGGTTAATCCACGAAATGCTCTTCAGAAAGTTCTCATTCGAAATCTTCCAAGCCCCCGATACGGATGGAAACAAGGCATACTTATTCCCCGGAAAAAACTTGTCCGTGCCATCCCGTCGCAGTGTAGCGGTGATCACATACTTGTCCAGTATGTCAAAGCCCGCTTTAAAGAACTGCGATCTCTTTTCATTCTTTGCGGTGTGCGATGTCGGATAAAACTTGCCCTTTGCGGAACTGATGTCGTGCTCGTTGATGGCATCGTGTACATCTTCATAGGAAATGCCGTATCCTTCGTAACTTTCCAGATACTTGCCGATACCTGCCAAGGCATCTACCTGTACGGTATTGAACATATACTTGGAGAACGTCAGCATGGCTTCCAGCGTCTGTGTCAGCCTTCTTTCCGATTGTATATTCCCTCTTGACTTGTACATTCTGGAAAAATAAACATCCGAAGGTATAAAGATCGAACGTCTCATGCTTTCCTGATTCATTCCGTATACTCCTTTGACGGAAAGAATATCTTTGTACAGTTTCAGATGGGCGGTGAAGTTCAGATTATATCCGTTTTCTTTCGTCTTATCGGCGATGTCCTCCATTGCTTTGGGATTGGGGATGCTCCGAAAGATGGTATAGGTGCCGTCATCCTGTATCAGAGGCAGGTAAGGAGGATATAAAAGGGCTGAAGTCAGCGCACTGCCCGCTACATCTCCCCGGTTGCCTGTATCGGTGCCTACCATACAATTGCTGTAGGTATTTTGATTGGCATTGAAAGCGGAGGTGAAGTTCAGAAAAGGAAAAAGCTCGACTCCGATGTTTCCGCGAAAGGTATATTTGGTCATGCCGGAATTGAGCACGGTTCCTTCCTGATCCAGATAGCTGCCTCCCAGATAATATCTGATCTTGGAGGTTCCTCCGCTGATTGTCAGATTATGCTTGGTGATGTAGCCGCTTTTCAGCACGTAGTCTTTCCAGTTGGTGTCGAGTGCGTTCAGACGATCCGTTTCTGAGAATAGCGGACTCCATTTCCCGTCATATGCATCCGGGCCATAGGGGTATTGTTTCTTGTTGTACAAGTAGTTCTCTTTGTTGAATACATTGGCAAGTTCCATGTATTGCTGTGAGTTGAGCGCATCCAGATACGGGTAGTTTCTCACAAAAGAGTAACTGCCGTCATAGCTGATGCTGGGAGCGCCTTCTTTCCCTTTCTTGGTGGTGATTAAAATGACTCCGTTGGCTGCGCCGATACCATAGATGGCGGCTGAGGCATCTTTCAGTATTTCTACGGACTCGATATCGGCAGGATTCAGGCCGGCGAGTCCGCCGCGGTTGACATTGCTCGGCAGACCTGTTTCTCCGCCATTCGTGCTGATGGCGTCGCCCGGCATCACGATGCCGTCTACTACATAGATCGGGTTTTCTCCGCCGCGAATGGATATATTTACCTTGCCGTCCGGCTGGGTACTGTTGACCACTGCCTGTAATCCGGCGGCACGGCCCATCAATAACTGGCTGATATTACTCGTTGCCGCTTGTGGAATCTTTTCCGGTTTCACTTGGGCAATGGCAGTCGTCAGATTCTTTCTGGATACGGCACCATATCCTACCACCACTACTTCGTCGATCACTTTCGTGTCCTCCGACATCCATATCTCCAATAGGCTGTTCGCCTTTACCGGAACCAGTTGTGTGACATAGCCCATATAAGAAACGCAAAGCCTCGAATGCTCCGGAGCCTCAATTTCGAAACGGCCGTCGATATCGCTGATAGCGCCGGTCTTTTCTCCTTCCACCGTAATGCTTGCCCCGATAATCGGTTCACGGGTTTTACTGTCCATGACGATGCCTTTTGACTTTTCCGGTGCCTTTTTCGTTTCCTTCTTTCTGGCATTCAGGATGATTTGCTTTCCCTTGATGTGATACTGGATGTCCGTGCCCTTCAGAAGTATGTTTAATACTGCTTCTATCGGCTGGTTCTTTACGTGAATCGAACGTTTCTGCCGGACATCGATCACCTGCGTGCTATACTGAAAAGAATAGCTGGTCTTCTTTTCTATTTTATTCAGAATCTCATTCAGAGGCGTATCAGATACGCTGAGTGTCAAGGTGCTGTTGTTCTGTGCTGAGACGGGATTCGGAGATAAAACAGCCATCAGAAAACTTAATAGTAAGAATGTAATTCTCTTCATAATCAGAATTGTTTTTTTAGTATTGATACAGGAATGCACTTAAGTGATTTGTATATAAGACTGCTCAGAAAGAAAATACCACATGGGAAAACGAAAAAAAAACAGGTGGTGGAGAGAAAAAAGAGAATGCGGAGAGAACAAAGCGTATACGTGGTCTTTGTCCTCTCCGCAGCGTTTTATATCAGAAACGTCTAATTCTTATATACTTCTATCGTACGGACGCTTACACTGTCATTCCCTTCTTGTTTTGTTTCTGTTGTCCGGAAAGTGATGGGGATGCTCATTCCCATATAATCCAGTATTTCATCCAGTGTCTCACCTTTGAAAGTCGCTCTGTAAGTGAATTGGTTGATCGACGGGTCTTTCAGGATGAAACGTACCCGGTAGACTTGTTCCAGCCTGTCGAATATTGTTTTGAGTGGATCGTCCCTGAATGCGAGGATACCGTCTTTCCAGGAGATATATTGGTACGTATCGATATCCGTGACCTCCATGCTTTTCGATGCTTTCTGATAATTCAGCTGTTGTCCCGGTAATAGATGCCGGATGTTATTCTCATGAGACACATTGACCTTTCCGGTCACCAACGTGATAACTTCCTCTTTCGCTTTGGCGAAGCTGCATACATTGAAAGCGGTTCCGGTAGCTGTTACCTTCAGGTTTCCCGTACTGACGATGAAAGGATGCTCCTTGTCCGCATGCACCTCAAAGTAGGCTTCTCCGGACATTTCCACTTCCCGGATGTTGCTGGTGAAAGCGGTCGGATATTTCAGCGTACTTCCTGCGTTCAGCCAAACCTTCGAGCTGTCCGGCAGTGTCAGCGTGGATACCGTTCCGTATGGAGCCGTCACTTCGTTGAAGGCGATAAGGGGAGCCTGATAGTCTTTTTTCATCAACAATGCCACTACGGCAATGATTGCCGGCAGCAGGAGAATGGCGGCGATTCTCCGGCAGTAAGTGATCAGTCGTGTTCTCTTCACCGGAGCCTGTGGCGTTGTATGGATTCTGTTCTTTACTTTTGCCAGGGCTTTGCCGGTATCTATCTTTTCTGGATCGACGGCGGGAGTGGTCACTTCCCAGATGTTTCTGATTTCCTGAAAGTAGTTTGCATTCTCTTCCGAGAGGGCAATCCATTCACGGAGTTGCCGGATTTCTTCGGGTGAAGCGGTCTTTTCCAAGTATCTTAGGATGACGTCTGTATCTATATTTATATTTTTGTCAGGCATAGTGCTAATTATCTGTATTATAATGACTGTTCAAGTGTAAATTACCTCATTAAATTTATGATAAAAAGTAATATCAGATCATAAAAACCGCTCAGGTGTTTTCTTAGAAATTCCAGCGACTTACTGATTTTACTTTCCACGGTGCGGACGGATACGTTCAGTTCTTCCGCTATTTCCCGGTATTTCAGGTTTTTGAACCGGTTCATTTCGAAGATGGTCCGCATATCTTCGGGAAGTTTTTTGATGGCTTCCTGCAAATGGTCGTTCAGATCGGAATACAGCAGATAATGTTCTGTATTATAGTCTATCAGGTCTGAGCTTCCCATGACATAGTTCTGATGGGTACGGACTACTTCCCGATGTCTGAGTTCTTCGAAACAACTGTTTTTGACAGCAGTCAGCAGATAGGCTTTCAGAGAACTTTCAATGCTCAGGTTCTCACGGTTTTCCCATAGCCGGAAGAAGATATCCTGCACAATATCTTCACTGCTGTTCTGTTCTTTCAGGAAAACGCAGCTAAAGAGAACAAGGTCTTTATAATACTTGTTGAAAAGAAAATCAAAAGACCGGGAATCACCTTCTTTCAGTCTTTTCAGGTGGATAATATCCTCTAGCATGGACTCTTGTTTGTTTGAGGCTTTATTTTCCATAATGATTCGGTAACATTAATAATGCGTTTGCAGTTCTCCAATCCGGAGAATCAAAATATCAGATCAATAGGCGCTGCAAAGATATAGATTAATTTGAATTTCTTCCTCTCTTTGTTTTTTTTGTTTTTCCCGTGTGGTATTTCCGTTCTGAACAGTCTTATTAACGTTGTTGAGATTTCTAATTTAAATGAATAGATACTATGAATGAGTACGGTAAACTAAAAACTCTTTCCTTATTATTGGTGGCTTTGTTCTGTATACCTTTGGCAGCATCGGGTCAGGGTACGAACATTGCTTATCAGGACGGTCAGGTCCGTTTTACGGTGGTGACCGACGGTACACTCCGGTTGGAGTATGCACCCGACGGGCAGTTTGTTGACGATTTTTCGTTTGTGGCTGTCAACAGGAAGTATCCGGCAGTGGATTATAAGTTGAAGAAGGATGGAAGATGGGTGGAGCTGTCTACCTCAAAGTTCCGGATGAAGTACAAGAAAGGCAGCGGGCGGTTTACTTCGGGTAATCTTTCCATTGTATCTGCCAAAGGTGTGCATCCTTTCCGGTGGACGCCTGGTATGAAACAGAAAGGCAATCTGAAGGGAACCTATCGTACCTTGGATGGCTATGATGGAGACAGGCATATACATACCAATGAGCTTATGCCGCTCGAAGACGGTCTGCTGGCTACCGACGGCTGGACTTTAATCGACGATTCGGATAACTTTTTATTCGATGATGCCGACTGGAACTGGGTAAAACCACGCGAGAAGAAAGGAAGTCAGGACTGGTATTTTATGGCTTACGGACACGATTATAAGTTGGCATTAAGGGACTATACCATGTTTGCCGGCAAGACGCCTCTGCCTCCCCGTTATGCTTTCGGTTATTGGTGGTCGCGCTATTGGAGTTACTCGGACAATGAACTGAGAGAACTGCTGCGTAAATTCCGGATGTATGATATTCCTCTCGATGTGTTGGTGATTGATATGGACTGGCATTATACGGAACCGGGTAAAGGAGGATGGAGCGGATGGACCTGGAACAAACGCCTGTTTCCTGATCCCGGACGTCTTCTTGCTGATCTGAAAAAGGAAGGGGTCAAGCTGACCCTTAATTTGCATCCGGCTGACGGGTTTGCTTTTTATGAGGAACCCTATCGGGCGATAGCCGCCGATATAGGCATGAATCCGGAAGGAAAGGATACGATCCCTTGGGTAACTTCGGATAAGAAGTTGATGAAAGCTGTGTTCAAAAATGCTCTTCATCCGATGGAGAAGGAAGGGGTAGACTTCTGGTGGCTCGACTGGCAGCAGTTTCCGTATGATAAGAAAGTGGACAGTCTGAATAATGTATGGTGGATTAATTATATCTTTTTCACCGAGATGGAAAGAAACCGCACTACCCGTCCGATGCTCTATCATCGTTGGGGCGGACTGGGAAATCATCGTTACCAGATCGGCTTTTCGGGCGACGCTGTTATTTCCTGGAAATCACTTGATTTCCAGCCTTACTTCAATTCTACAGCTTCCAATGTGCTTTACGGTTATTGGAGCCATGACCTGGGAGGACACTTTGAGGCAGACCGGATTGATCCGGAGATGTTCACACGCTGGATGCAGTTTGGTGCGGTCAGCCCTGTGATGCGTACTCATTCTTCCAAGAGCGGAGTGTTGAACAAAGAACCCTGGGTATTCAGTCCTGTCTACTTTAATACGATTCGTAACACCATTTTGCAACGTTATGAGATGGCGCCTTATGTTTATACAATGGCCCGTAAGACGTATGATGAGGGATTGTCTATCTGTCGTCCGCTATATTACGATTATCCTGAAAGCAAGGAAGCATACGATTACCGGAACCAGTATATGTTTGGCGACCAGATGTTGATTGCACCCGTCACCGCTCCCATGAAAGGTGATTATTCCACTTTGAATGTATGGCTGCCTGCCGGAACCGACTGGTATGAATGGCATACGGGGACGATGCTGAAAGGTGGTCAGACAGTAACGCGTGCCTTTGCCATTGACGAATATCCTATCTATATCAAGGCTGGTTCGATTCTTCCTTTCTGCGACCGTGTGAAGTCGCTGGCGGATGATGATCTTTCTTATGTGGTCACTGTTTTCCCCGGCGGAGACGGGGCATTCGAACTGTACGAGGATAATGGAAATGATAAAGAGTATGATAGAAAGTATGCTCGTACGTCTTTGCAGTCGAAGTGGGTCGGCAACCGCCTGGAAGTGACGATTGGCAGTCGGAAAGGAGAATATCCGGGCGTACCCGCCGGACGTGGTTTCAGGGTGAAGGCAGTGAGTTCTGCCATTCCTCAGTCGGTAACGGTGAATGGGAAGACGGCGGATTATATATATGATGGAAATTCCTTATCCCTTCTGGTCGATATACCCGTAACGGATGCGAAGTGTGAGAAGCAAGTGGTGATTACCTATCCCGAACAGACGGCAGACCTGAACGGACTTGCCGGAAAGTTCAGGAGACTTCAGAAGAGCATCGTTGCGCTGAAATATAAAGATGCCGATATTGTGCTCAATGAGGAATTGGGTACGATGGAGTCAACCGGGAGGAGTATCGAATATACACCGGAGCGGATGAACCGGCTTGTTACTGATTTTATCCGAAATTATGGCAAGCTGCCGGAAATTCTGAAGCAACATAAGCTGAGTGAAGAAAACGTCCGGTGGTTTTTGGAATCTGTACATTGGGAGGATTAGTCCAATGACGGACTGCGGGCATTTTGACAATTTGTATTTTTAATCCCCTTGGAATCCTGTTTTTCCATCTTGAGTCGGAAGGAAATGAGAATAAACGATTGAAAATCCGTATTTTATTGATTGATAGCGAAATATAAGAATCTATACAACTCTGATATATCGGAACTGTCGCCTTTTCGTTGGATATGAACACTTCTTTCCTTGATTATTGCTATCTGATCTGTTGGCTATAGCTACCCAATCTGTTGGGCATAGTTACCCAACCTGTTGGTTATAGTTATCTGACCTGTTGGCTATAGTTATCCAACAGGCCAGATAGCTTAGATGACAAGATACTTATGACTATAAACTGCATATTCTGTGTATAAACTGAAAGTTTCGACTGAAATCATTGTATATTAATGCATGTCTTCTTGAGGCCGCCATCTCTTTGAGGGTTTTCCAATCATGCAGGTGTTAGTGATTTCTCAATTATTCTTTCTTTTTGATCGCAGAAACGCATTATTTCCGGAATGGCATTCGTTGCATCTCTGTGTAGGTGTTTGTTCTCTTAGCAGCCATTGGTTAACGTGTGTTAATGTGATGTGGGGTTTTGTTTCAGGCTAGTCTTTTATACGAATGAGCATAAAATAAAATGAGAAAACAATAGAACCAACTTTTGATACAGCTCTACTTCTTTTTTGCCCTTTTACGAACTTTTGAAATGACAAGATGACTTTGTGCTTTATATAATTAAATCTTAAAAGTAATAAACTATGAATGTGAAAAAAGCATTATTTGCAAGCTCGCTTTTTTTGTGTGGTGCAGGTGTGTTACCGGTGACAGCCGGTCTGCCGGTTCCCCATGATGAAAGTGAAATCTCTTCTCCCATGCCGGAGCAGCAAAAGAAAAACCGGATCATTACCGGTAATGTCACGGATGGCTCTACCGGAGAACCGCTTATCGGTGTGTCCATCATGCTGAAAGGTTCTTCTGAGGGTACTACGACCGATCTGGACGGTAACTTCAGCCTTTCGGTTCCTGTCAAGGCACAGTTGGAATTTTCTTATATCGGTTATAAAAAGCAAGTATTGGATGTAACGGACCTGGTGGTAGCCAATGTGAAACTGGAATCGGATAATGAAATGCTGGCGGAAGTAGTGGTAGTCGGTGCGGGTACACAGAAAAAGGTATCCGTGACCGGTGCCATTACGTCTGTGAAGGGAACGGAACTGCATGCGCCCAGCTCTTCTCTGACCAGCAATTTCGCCGGAAAACTGGCCGGTGTGATCGCAGTGACCACCGGTGGCGAACCGGGAACTTCATCCAACTTCTATATTCGTGGTATCGGAACCTTCGGAGGTCGCGCCACTCCGTTGATTCTGTTGGACGGCGTTGAAATATCTTCGGGCGACTTGAACCGTATTCCCCCCGAATCCATCGAAAGTTTCTCTATCCTGAAAGATGCGTCGGCTACGGCTATCTACGGTGCCCGTGGTGCGAATGGCGTGATGCTGGTCACTACCAAGATCGGTACTGAAAACACCAAGGCATCGATCAACGTGACGGTAGAAAACTCATTTCTGAAACCTGTCAACGAAGTAGGTTATGTGGATGGTGCCCGGTGGATGGAAATCTATAACGAGGCCCAGTTGGCAAGAACGCCCAATGCGACGCCGAAGTACAGTCAGGAGAGAATCGATTATACCCGCAGCGGCATCAATCCGTATGTCTATCCGGATGTGGACTGGTACGACCTTGTCTTTAAGGAGAGCACCATGAACCAGCGTGCGAATGTCAATATCATGGGTGGCGGACCGAAGGTCAGCTATTACATGAGTTTGCAGGCTAACCACGATACGGGGTTGCTGGATATTCCCAAGGCTTACTCATTCGACAATAACATCAACAAGTGGGGATATACTTTCCAGAACAATATCGCCTATAAGGTGACGCCCACTACACGTATAGACCTGAGAATGAATGCACAGATCGGAAACAATAAAGGGCCGAACGCTTCAGTGTCGGACATCTTCTATCAGGTTTACAACAATAATCCGGTCACTTTTCCGGCTTACTTTCCGGCGGAACCCGATGACAGGCACATTAAGTATGGTAATGCTATATTGAGCGGTACTTCCCTGTATACCAACCCTTACCAATATATGCTGGGAAGCTATAAGGAAGTAAATTACAGCATGCTGAATACTTCCATTTACATTAATCAGAACCTTGATTTCGTAACGAAAGGACTGAAAATTATCGCATTGGTGAACTGGAAGTCGTGGTCCGAAACGTCGTATACCCGTTGGCTCGATCCGTACTGGTATCGGGTAGACCCCAAAAGCTGGTCGCCTGATAATCCGGGAGAATATACGCTGGAACGTCTGAACAGCAGCGGCAGTGAATATATCTCGCAGTCGGGCATCGGTCGCGGAGCCGATAATACGTTCTACTTTCACGGACAACTGAACTATGAAAACACATTCGGCGAAGATCATGGAGTAACGGCCATGTTGATGTATATGCAGCGTGAATATCGGAATGATGTGCTGCCCAACCGTAATCAGGGACTTTCCGGACGTCTTACCTATGCTTTCCGGCAGAAATACCTGGCGGAGTTTAACTTCGGTTACAATGGTACGGAACGTCTCGACAAAGGAAAACGTTTTGAATTCTTCCCCGCCATGTCTTTGGGATGGGTAGTCAGCAGTGAAAAGTTTTGGCAGCCGCTCGAAAAGTATGTCGATTACTTCAAGGTCAGAGGTTCATACGGTTTGGTCGGTAGTGATGAAACCGGTTCATACGATGGCGCCGCCCACTTTTTATATGTCAATAATGTAAACCTGGGTGGTGGCGGAAGCTATTCTACCGGCCCTACCTATAGCAGCATATATAAAAAAGGACCGAGCATCAATTCGTATGCCGTTCAGAATGCGCACTGGGAACGAGTGAAAAAGATGGATATCGGTGTGGATATGAAGCTGTTCAATCAGGTGGACATCACATTCGATTATTTCTGTGATAAGCGCGACCGTATTTTGATGCGGCGTGCGTCATGGCCTGCTCTGCTGGGATATGTCTCGGCTACTCCGTGGAGTAATATCGGTAAGGTAGAGAATAAGGGTATCGAGCTGGGCGTCAACTGGAAGAAGGAGGTATTCAAAGGTTTCCATGTTGACTTCCGCGGCAACTTCACTTATACGGAAAATAAATACATCGACAAGGATGAACCGGCCTATCCGTATGTATGGCAGACGGAGACCGGAAAGCCGCTGAGCAGGACAACAGGTTACATCGCCGAGGGACTGTTCAGAAGTCAGGAAGAGATTGACGACAGTCCTGCGCAGGACGGTATCGGCAGTGCGAAACTGATGCCGGGTGATATCAAATATCGGGATGTGAACGGCGACGGCAAGATTACGGAAGATGATAAAGTGATGATCTCTCCCTATGGAACGATGCCACGTATCCAGTACGGTCTGGGACTGAATCTCTCTTACAAGGGCTTTGATTTCGGTGTGTTCTTTAACGGATCAGCCAAACGTACTTTGATGCTGAACGGAGTAGACCCGTTCGGTTCGGACGAAGGACACGGCGACCGTAACCTGATGAACTTTATTGCAGACAACTATTGGAGTGAAAGCGAACAGAACTGGGATGCCGAATATCCGCGTCTGGGTCTGACCAAGGTTCAGGTGGCTAATAACATGGTCCCCAGTACGTATTGGATGCGTAATGGCAACTTCATTCGTTTCAAGACATTGGAAATCGGTTATTCGTTCCCGCATTGCCGCGTTTTTGTCAGTGGCGACAACCTGGCGGTATGGAGTCCGTTCAAGTTTTGGGACCCGGAACTCTCTTACAATTCTTATCCGTTACAGCGTACGGTTAATATCGGCGCAAAATTTAGTTTTTAACCTTTAATGAACTCAACTATTATGAAACGAATATCGAAAATAGCTCGCTATGCAAAGACGATACTGCCTCTTTGCTGTCTGGCATCCTGCAGTTACCTGGACGTAGTGCCGCCCGAAACAGAAGACATCAAGGATATGATGAAAAATGAAGACGCTACCTTGTCTTTCGTGTATTCTTGCTATAACTCCCTGCAATGGGGATACACCGACCCGATAGACTATCGTACCTACGAGTCTTCTACCGATGAATTTGTGGTTCCTAACCTTTGGAATCGTGCCGGCCAGATTGCTTCGTGGAATCAGTTGTCATCGCAATATAAACCCAACTGGGATACGAAGTATGCCTGGCAGATACTTTATGACGCAATAGGGCATTGCAATCTGTTTCTGGACTTGCTGGTGAAACTCAATCCTGATATCGCACCGGAAAAGAAACTGCGGTTTGCCGCCGAAGTGAAGTGTGTAAAGGCGTACTATTATTCACGCCTGCTGGAACGTTTCGGTCCTGTGCCTATCATAGACACCTATCCGGAAATGAATATGCCGGCATCCAGTTTCCCCGGACGCTCGCACTATGACTATTGCGTAGACTATGTAGTCCGCCTGCTGGAAGAAGCCGAGGCAGACCTGCCGGCTGTCGTGGCGGACGATGATCTGGGACGTGCCACTTCTACCATCTGCAAGGCGTTGAAAGCGCGTGTGCTTCTCACTGCCGCTTCTCCTCTGTGGAACGGTTCTTTCCCCTACAAGAACTGGAAGAACACCAATTATGAAACTCCGGAATATGGAAAAGAACTGGTAAGCAATCAGTATAGCGCACAGAAGTGGGAACGGGCGCTGACGGCCTGCGAAGAGGCTTTGACTCTTGCTTTGGGAGACGGCAAGCGCGAACTGCTCGACATTGCGCAGTCGGAGAATATCCGTACAGGCGAAAGTGTGCCTTTGCCTGTCATTCCGGGACTGGATACAAGCACGCCCGAAGGACAGGAATTTCAGAAACGGGTGGTACTGATGCGTTATGTGCTGACTGCTATTGAAACAGTCGGAAATAAGGAACGTGTCTGGGGAGCCGGATTTGCACAGGAAAATCTGGATGCCTCTATGCCCCACAACCTGGTATATGCCAACGGCAACTGGACCAGTATGTATGGAGGTATCGCTCCGACGCTCAATACGATGGAGAGTTTCTACACCGCCAACGGAGTATTGCCGGACAACGACAAGAACTTTCCTGCCAAAGACGATCGGCTAAACTCGGCCGGATTGTCTTCCAACAGTAATATCATTAAGCTGAACGTCAATCGTGAACCACGCTATTATGCCTGGCTGTCTTTTGACGGTGATGAATACAGCTCTTTGATTACTGACGGAAACCCGATGTTCCTCGATATGCGTAGCAGCGATAAGCAGGGCTATAATCCGGATAAGTTTAACCGTGATAACAGTGCGACGGGCTTTTTGTCGAAGAAGTTCGTATTTCCCTCTGTCCGCTTCCGTTCCAACGATGGCTGGTATGACAAGAAACAATTCCCGTTTCCTATTATCCGTTTGTCCGAACTTTATCTGAATCTGGCGGAATGTTATGCTTACCTCGCAGAGAAAGAAGGGCATGCCGACTATGTGGAGAAAGCACTGGACAAGTTGAACGACATTCGCCGCAGAGCCGGAATCCGTGAACTGGTGAAAGCTGATATTGCAGGCAACATGACTTTACTGAAATGGGTGGAAAGCGAACGCTTCATCGAACTGTGGGGAGAAGGACACCGCTATCGTGATGCCCGCCGCTGGATGACCGCCCCCGATTACTTTAAGGCCGGAGTACGTGAAGGACTGAACGCTATTCAGAAGAAGGACCCCAGTTTCAGGGAATTCAACCAGCGTGTGAAGATCGACCAGCCTTTCCAATGGGCGAACCGTATGTATCTGATGCCTATCCCTGCAAGTGAAGTGTACGCCAATCCGCAATTGGAACAGTCGCCCGAATATTAATCCGATTAAAACAAGCATATATGAAACAGTTTATATATAAATCGCTGATACTGGGAAGTGCCTTGATAGCTGCTTCCTGCAGTAACTCGGCATACGAATTCGATCAATTATTTCCGCAGGAATACCACAAGATTCTATACGTGAAATACAACGGCAAGCAGGAAATGAATATGAATACGGTGGAGACGACTCCCGTATACAGCATCAATGTGATCAAAGCAGGAAGCGACCCTTCTCTGACCGCTCATGTGAAACTGTCGGTGATCACTCAGCAGGAAGTGGACGCCTCATACGGGCTGCTCGACAACATTGACTACCGGGTTGTTCCTTCCGATACGTACTCGATGGCTGCAACGGAACTCGACTTCCAGTCGCAGGAGGTGACGAAGAAACTGGATATCGTTTTTCATTCCGACCTGATTTATGAGCTGATGCAAAAGAACAAAGACGTGAAGTACGTGCTTCCCGTCCGGTTTTGGAGTGAGCAGGACTCTGTCAACAGTTCGAAGAATGATGTAATGCTTTTGCTGGATGTGAAGAAGCCGGTAATTACATTCAAAGCAGGTGAAGTGAATGCCGCGATGGTGTACAAGCAGCTGGAAGTGAACGTTGGCGCTAATCTGAAAAACATTCAGGCCAGCAAGTGGAACTTTACCTGTGATATGACGGATGCGCAGAAAGACGCTTTGGTCGAAGCCTATAACACCGAACATGGAACGAGCTATCTCCCGATGCCTTCTGCGGCTTACCAGCTCGAAAAGATGACGTTTGAAGAGGGAGCGAGCACCGGAAACCTGAAGATGAATATTTCCAGAACTCCGTTGACGAATGACAAGTCTTATTTGTTGCCGTTGAAAATCTCCGACACCTCACAGGAAGGGTTTGATCTGGACGAGAATGTCTGTTTCCTGAAAGTGGAGAATCCTAAATACGGAACACTGGATTGTGATCGCAGCAAATGGGAAGTCGTTTTCTGTAACAGTGACGAGAAGAACGCCGTGTCGGAACCTAACGGAGACAAGGGCGGTGTGGGCTGTCTTTTTGATGATGACATTAATTCGTACTGGCATGCCAATTGGAGTGGGGGAACGAATAATGACGATCAGTTTCCTCAACTTTTCCAGGGAGGGAGAGAGATGCCCATCACGATTGTAGTGGATATGAAAGAACCAATCATCGTTCATAGTATCGGTTGGACCCAGCGTCAGAATTCAGACTATCAGGATACGAAGAAGGTGGAATATTATGTGTCCGATGACGAACAGTTCAAACTGGGCGGTAAGGAAGACTATTCACCTGTGGCACTGAATAACTGGACGTTTGTCATGGAACGCTCGTATCAGAAAGGCTACAATGCCACTCAATGGCAGACACAGTCTGAAGAAGTGCTGCAGAAGAAAGTGAAAGGGCATTTGCTGAAAGTGAAAATAGTAGAAGGTTATCGGGACCGGTTGGCCAGCGGAGCCGAATTGTACGTAAAGCAACTGCTTGCGGTTGATGGCGAGCCAATCCAATAATTCGAGGAGATGAACAAAGGTCAGATGAGGTAAAAAAGAGAATGTTCGAAGGATGAGAGAGTGGGCAGTAGGGACTTCTGTCAGCAGTCAGGTACTCCTGTGCTGCTGGCAGGAAGTTCCGGTCTGCCACTAATAAGAGAATCTGTTTATTCAAAATAGGAATGATATAATTATGAGAAAATTTATTTGTTTGTTTGTGATCTGTTTTCTGTCCATAGCGACAACATTGCGTGCGTGGGAGGGGAATGTACTGGTTTCCACCCCGAATACTTCCATCATATTAAGTGCTACGGAAGGGCAACAGCTTCGTTTCTCCTACTTCGGGGAGAGAGTGGAAGAAGATCAGATTCACCAGGTCTTTGATGCGTGGACTGGTTTTCACCGTCCGGCATATCCGGTGTTCGGTACTTCCACTTATGAAATCTCCGCCCTTCATGCGGTTCATGCTGATGGCAATCAGACGCTGGATTTAATTGTCGACCGGGTAGAACAGAATCCGGTGAAGGATGCCGTACTGACTACCATTACCATGAAAGACCGGATATATCCTTTCACTGTCAAAATGTACTATAAGGCTTATCAGCATATAGATATGATAGAGACATGGGTGGAAGTATCGCATAAAGAGAAGAAGGCCGTAGTGCTGAAACGGTTTGACTCCGGTCATTTTCTGATTCGTCGCGGAGATGTGTGGATATCGTCCTTGCACGGACATTGGGGAGCCGAGACACAACTGGAAAGTGAACCGCTGGTGTCGGGAATGAAAGTGATGAAGAACATGGACGGTATCCGTAACGGACTCGGTGACCATTCGGAAGTCATGTTCTCTTTGGATGGCAAGCCGCAGGAGAATAGCGGACGGGTCATCGGGGCGGCACTTTGCTGGAGCGGCCGTACCAAGATCAGAGTGGATATGGATGATACGTTCGGCAGATTCGTGCACAGCGTCTTTGCCGGAATGAATGAAGAAGCCTCCGAGTATAAACTGGAACCGGGGGAAGTATTCGCTACCCCGGTGCTTGCGCTGACTTATTCGCAGGAAGGCGTCGGCGGTGCCAGCCGTAATTTCCACCGATGGGCACGTGCAGGCATGGTTCATGGTTGTGACAAGCCGCGGGATATCCTGCTCAATAGCTGGGAAGGCGTATATCTGAATATCAAAGAACCTGAGATGGATCAGATGATGAACGATATCGCCTCTATGGGAGGTGAGCTTTTTGTGATGGACGATGGCTGGTTTGGCAGGAAATATCGCCGGATTAATGATAACTCTTCGTTGGGCGACTGGGTGGTAGATACGGAAAAGCTGCCTCATGGCATTAAAGGACTGACTGATGTGGCCGGAAAATATGGAATCAAATTCGGTATATGGATCGAACCGGAGTTTACCAATACAAAGAGTGAACTGATTGACCATCATCCCGACTGGGTGCTGCGTGCCGGAAGCCGTGACCTGTCATGCGGTCGTGGCGGTACACAGGTGGCGCTCGATTTATGTAATCCGAAAGTACAGGATTTTGTCTTTCATGTAGTCGATACGCTATTGGCAAACTATCCGGATATTGCCTATATCAAGTGGGACGCAAACGGTGAATTGCTGAACTACGGTTCTTCTTATCTGCCGAAGGATAAGCAATCGCATATCTATATAGATTATCACCGTGGTCTGGTCAGAGTGATGGAACGGATTCGGGCTAAATATCCGGATGTAGTGATTCAAGCCTGCGGAAGCGGTGGCGGACGTGTCAGCTATGGAGTAATGCCTTATTTCGATGAGTTTTGGGTTAGTGACAATACCGATGCCCTGCAACGTCTGTTTATCCAGTGGGGGACCTCTTATTTCTATCCTTCCATTGCGATGGCGCAACATGTCAGTGCTTCCCCGAATCATCAGACAGGGCGTGTAGTGCCGCTTAAATTCCGCTTTGATGTAGCCATGACCGGTCGTCTGGGCATGGAGATTCAGCCGAAAAACATGACCGATGAGGAAAAAGAATTCTCGAAGAAGGCGATCGCTGCCTATAAGTCGATCCGTCCTGTGATACAGTATGGCGATCTGTATCGTTTGATTTCTCCTTACGACCGCAAGGGAGTGACTTCGCTGATGTACACCACGGAAGATAAGAGCCGTGCCGTATTCTTTGTCTATAAGATGGAACAATTTGTCAATCAGATTCTGCCACGTATTCGTATGGCAGGGCTCGACCCGAAGAAGAATTATAAAATTCGTGAGTTGAACGTAGCTCTGGGTGCCGCTCCCTGTTTCCTGAATGATCGTGTATTCTCGGGAGCTTTGCTTATGAATACAGGTATTGAGGTACAACTGGAACGTGAATATGCAAGTTGGGTACTTGAGCTGACCGAGGTTTAAATACGCGGAAAAATAGTACTTTGGGATTATCTTCCCGAGAAACGGTATGAGTCCGGACATCGCAGTTTGGATTTATACCGTTTTTTGAATGGTTATGTCAAAAACAATCCGTATGTTTGCCATGTTTATTAAAAAGTGAAATTAAAGTTAATTCACCTAACTTGGAATCATTCTATATGGATATGAAAAAAATAAAACGGTTTGCATTGCTGCTGATGATGGTTTCCCTTGCAGTGAATGTACAGGCGCAACTGGAGCAGGCAGTCAAGAAGATTTTCGCCGGAGATACAGTAGCAACGCATCCAGTCTCTTTGCATAGGGATTCTGATTCTGCCCGTGTGGCAAATCTGCAGAAATCATTGGAAGAAGCGCGGCTCAATGAAGCCAATATGCGTATGGAGATGGAGCAGATGAGGCTTCAGATGCTGTCCGCCGATTCGGTGAAATTCTCCCAGCAACGGCAGCGTATCGACTCACTGCGTCAATTCACGAAAGGAATACCGGTAGTTGCCGAAGGGGATACCCTGTTTTATCTTTTTACAAAACGCGGCGGATACACTCCCCAGCAACGGGCACAGATGACCGGTGCTGCTATCGAAGAGATAGGAAAGCGTTTTAATATCCGTCCCGATTCCGTTTCCATCGACCATTCGGATATTGTTTCCGACCTGATGTATGGCAATAAAGTATTGTTGTCTCTTACAGATCAGGATGCTTTGTGGGAAGGAGTCTCCCGTGACTCCCTTGCCAAAGAGAGGCGGCAGAATGTAATCACCAAACTGCATGAGATGAAAGCGGAGCACAGCATTTGGCGAATGGCGAAGCGTATCCTTTATTTTCTGTTGGTGATTGTCGGTCAGTATCTCCTTTTCCGTCTGACCAACTGGGCATTTCGCAAACTGAAAGTACGTATCCTGCGTCTGAAAGATACGAAGATAAAGCCTGTGTCTATCCAGGGATATGAGTTGCTGGATGCTCAAAAACAAGCCAATCTGTTAGTCTTTTTGGCAGGCATCGGACGTTATATCCTTATGGGGATACAACTGTTGATTACTGTCCCTTTGATTTTTATCATCTTCCCGCAGACCGAAGGACTGGCATACCGCTTGCTGGGTTATATCTGGAATCCGATTCGGAAAATCTTTGTGGATATAATAGACTATGTCCCCAATCTGTTTACAATTGTTGTTATCTGGTATGCGGTGAAGTATCTGGTACGTATGGTGCTTTATCTGGCTCGTGAGATAGAAGCGGGGCGTCTTAAATTCAACGGTTTTTACCCGGATTGGGCCATGCCGACCTTCCACATCGTCCGGTTCCTGCTCTACGCATTTATGATTGCGATGATTTACCCTTATCTGCCGGGTTCTGATTCCGGTGTGTTCCAGGGAATTTCGGTCTTTGTCGGATTGATTGTCTCGCTCGGATCAAGTACCGTTATCGGAAATATTATTGCCGGACTGGTGATTACCTATATGCGCCCGTTCAAAATGGGCGACCGGATTAAACTGAACGATACTACCGGCGATATCATAGAGAAGACGCCGCTTGTCACCCGTATCCGCACTCCGAAAAATGAGGTGGTGACGGTGCCCAACTCTTTTATCATGTCTTCACATACCGTGAATTATAGTACATCGGCACGGGAGTATGGCTTGATTATCCATTCGGAGGTATCCATCGGTTATGATGTCCCCTGGCGCCAGGTCAATCAGATACTGATTGATGCTGCGTTGAATACGCCCGGAGTAGTGGATGACCCGCGCCCGTTCGTGCTGGAAACTTCGTTGAGCGACTGGTATCCGGTGTATCAGATCAATGCTTATATCAAGGAGGCGCATAAGATGTCTCAGATTTATTCTGATTTGCATCAGACTATTCAGGATAAGTTTAATGAAGCGGGAATTGAGATTATGTCTCCGCATTACATGGCTGTCCGTGATGGGAACGCAACGACGACTCCCAAGGATGATCTAAGCAAGAGTAACACTGCGGATACTGCTAGTCAGAGTAACAAATCAGAATAATATAAGCTCGTTACTTAATGAACTTGTGATTTTCTTTGCATCTGTCGGGGCAAAGGAGTACTATAATAAATCAGGGCGCCCCCTTCATCGCGAAGGAGACGCCCTTTGTCGTGTGTGTTTTTTCTGAGAGTAGAATTTCTTTCTTTAATAGAGAACTTATTTTTTTCGGGTTACTGTATAAAGTACATTTCCTTTTTTATCTATCATACGCAGGTTAAGCTCCTTCTTGTCGATAGAGCAAACGGAGAAACCCGGTTCGGGGCTACAGAACTTTGTACCTTCGATGGGTTCTACCTTTCGTGCGAGGGAGGCGGCGGAGTTGACCACATAGTCAATGTCGCTTCCCGGTACACGGATATGCTGGAAGTTGTGGATATGACCACAGATGTACATATCTACGTTGTGCTTGCGCAGGATGCTGTCTACGCGTTTCTGCATATCAAGCCGCTCGCTTTCCTCTTTCGGGGTGTAGGCATAGATGGGGTGATGGCCGGCTACGATGATCCAGTCCTCCTTGGCACTTGCCAGTACAGATTCCAGCCATGACAGCTGTTTGCTGATGTCCTGCTTGCAGGCATCCGGATATTTATCGCTTTCATTGCGGTATTTATCAATCAGCGGAGTGGTGTCTATCCAGACGATGCGGATAGTAGCTCCTTTTTCTTCGAATACCTTGGTGTAGTAACGGTCGGGCATTGACCAGCGGCGGCTGATGTTCGTGTAGTCCAGTACTGCCTGAGTGCTTCCGCGGTATTCGTGGTTGCCTAAGATGGAGAACCAGTCGATCATCAGTTCGGGGTGGGAGTAGATAAGCTCGTAGTTGGTCATCCACAAAGGGTCGTTCACGCTACGCACTCCGTCGAAGTGGTGAACGTCTCCGGTGGCTAATACAAATTCGGGACCTATCTCTTCGCCCATTGTCCCCATCAGTTCGGCGATTGGCTTTTGGTCATAGTAGCCGTTGCGGCCTAAATCATTGGCTACATAGAAGTTAAACTTCTTGTCAAAGATGGAATAATCCGTTAGCTGTGCGTGGGCGAATGTAAAGACGGAAAGGAAAAGAAGAATGAATAAGCTTTTTATCTTCATATTGTATTGATTATTAGTTGTTTATAATTGTTGTTATTGAAAGACTGAAATTCTCTGTTTTTTTGGTTTTAAAGGAAGGAGGCGTTGGTTTAAAACCAAGACCCCGTTCCTTTAAAACCAACGGGGTGTTCCATTCTTAGGAACGGAGGTTTTCGCTTTTCGCATTGTCAGAAGTTAACTTTTACGCCGGCATTAATCTTTACACCGTAGTACTCCGCCTGCATGGTGCGGTCTTTGGTTCCCTGATAGTAGCGAAGAGGCTGGTTCAGCAGGTTGGTGGCGTCTGCATAGAACGTGGTCTTTATCTTCTTGCCGAAGGTGTAGCTGGCGTTCAGGTCCATGTAGCTCACTGCGTCATAGTAACGGTCGAGGGCTGCCACTTCTCCCATTTCGTCGATGAAGCTCGAAGCGTAGTTGTAGGAGAAGCGTACGTTGAAACCTTTCTTTTCGAAGTAAAGGGAAGCATTGGCTGTATGTTCGGGTGATCCCGGCAGGGACAGGTCTTTCTCGTTCTCACGACCTTCGAAGTTGAAGTTGTTCACTTGGGTGTGGGTGTAGGTGTACGTACCATAGAAACCGATACATTTCAGTGCGGGAGCAATGAAGCCGAAGTCGCGTTGATAGGCCAGTTCTACGCCCAGCAGGTCGGCGTCGCCGGCGTTTTTGGGCTGGGTGAACTTCTTGTATTCGTTGTTCTGATAGGTGTAGTCACCGATAACCTGATCGACGATAAAGTCATTGATCTTTTTGTAGAAGATGCCTGCGCTGATCAGACCGACACTTTTGAAGTAGTAGTCTGCGCTGAGGTCGAAGTTGTAGGAGATGGTCGGGGTCAGGTCGGAGTTACCCATCACCAGTTCGTTGTCGCTGCGGTTGATATTGACACAGGGGATCAATGCGGAGTATTTCGGGCGGCTCAGTGTCTCGGTGAACGAAGCGCGGAGCTTTAAATCGTCGGTCACATCATATTTGAACAAGAGGCTGGGGAGCCAGTTGACATAGCTGTTCTTATGGTTTCCGGTAGGTTCGAGAGTTTCTGTCTCGTCTTTGTCGTCGGCTACGTTCCAGTTCCAGCCGTCGTATTTGATGTGGGTGGCTTCCATGCGTAAGCCTGCCATCATTTTTATCTTTTTTCCCAAGTTCTGGTCGAAGCGGAAGAAGGCGGAAGTTACGTTCTCATGGGCGTGGTAGTTGCCGGAGGATTCTTCGAGCACCTGTTCGCCTTCCATACTGCTGAGGTCGAGTGAGCCCAGGTATTCTTTGGATACGAAATCGGTCGCCTTATATTGGTCTCCCGGCATATATCCGTCACGAATCTGGCTGGTGAGGTTGTTCATGTAATCCTTGTCAAAAGCGTCCTTGTACGCATCTGCGTAATCATAGCAGAGGGTGTTGCGGTCTTTGGTCTTGGAGGCGTACTTTGCTCCGAACCGCAGGCTGTTGCCATAGATGCCGTTTGTCAGCGGAAGTTCGAAGTCGACTTTGAACTTCAGGTCTTTTTCGTAGATTTCCTGGTTGCTTTCGGTCAGTTCCTTCACTTTCCATTTGCCCCTTTCGCCGTCTGTTTCTCCGTTGTGCAGGTTGACGTCCGTAGTCACGTAAGGGAAACGGTCGCCGGCATCTACGACGGTAAAGCCGAGGAAGTCCTGTTTCAGGCTGAAGTATCTTTCGTTCGGACGGTTTTCGCTGGCACGGGCGTAGGAAGCTCCCCAGTTGACGGATAGCTTTCCGAACTGATGTTCACCGCTCAGACTGAAGTCCATTGTTTGCTGTAATTCCAGACGGGCATTTCTGTTGTCGGGTGTTCCTCCTTTTGTCTCGATCTGGGCGGATTGCTGCATGTCTCCTTCATCGTCTAGTCCTGTCTTATCCAAATCCTTGTAGGTGACACGGTAGCGGTTTTCCCAGTCGTGGCGACGGTTGTAGATACCTTGCAACGTCAGCCGGTGGTTCGGGTTGATGTCGTAGTCGAAAGCCAGTGAGTAGCTTTGGCGTTCGCGGGTCACGTAGTACTGGCGTTTCTGTGCTTCCACCATGACTACTTCGCCTTTTTTGTTGACGTCATATTCAAACTCCACATCGTCCGATCCTGACGGAGCGTTCTGATAGGAGATGGCGGCCATCATTCCCAGTTTGTCATTGAAGAAACGGTCGCCGTAGGTAAATCCTAAGTTCAGCTGTGCTTTCTGGCTGATCCAGTTGTAGCCGGTTCCCGCTGTGGCACTGAACATCCGTTTGTAAGGAGTGCTTTTCGTCACCAGATTGATGGAGCCGCCGATGGCATCTCCGTCCATATCCGAGGTAACGACTTTGTTCACTTCGATTGTCTGCACCATGTCGGCGGGGATGAGGTCGAGCTGGACATTACGGGTATCGCCTTCGGCAGAAGGGAGGCGGTTGCCGTTGATGGTCACGGAACTGAGGTCGGCGGAAGTACCGCGGACTTGTCCGAAGCGGGCTTCCCCCTGGTCGTATTGTACATTAATACCGTTGATACGTTTGAGGGCGTCGCCGATATTGGAATCGGGGAACTTTCCGACCTGATCGGCTGAAACGACATTGGTGATTCCGAGGTTGTTCTTTTGTGAGTTGATGGCGCGGCGTTGTCCCTGGAAGGCGCCGCCTACCACTACTTCCTGCAGTTCGAGCCCTTCATTGAGTACGACGTCCTTTTCGAGTGTCTTTCCTGCCGGAATGGTGATTTTCATTTCGACGGGAGAGTAGCCTACGTAGCTGACTTTCACGGTGTATGTGCCCGGTGTGAGATTGGCGAATGTATAATAACCGTTGACATCACTTGTCACTCCGGTATGTAGTTTTTCGATGTAGATGGAGGCTCCCGGAAGAATTTGCTTGGAAGTGTCTACTATGCGTCCGCGGATCGTACCCTGTCGGGCTACGTTTACTTTTTCCTCTGCAAAAGTATTTCCGCTTGTACTCATGATTAAAAGAGTCAAAGAGACTAATCTGAGAAATCGTTTCATAAATGTTAGCGTGCGTTAATTATTTGCTGCAAAAGTAGAGGTTTGACGTTTCTTGCTTTTTACAGTTGATTGAAGAACGCGTAACAAATATGCTACGATTGTGTTACGCAAGAAGGGCGCCCGCCTGCGGACACCCTTCGATACCTAACCCGATAAAAAGTTATCTTGAATGTATCTGAGATACGATCAATTCATTGGAATGTCGATACGTTCGCCCGTAACGGAAACGGCGCTTAACCGGAAACCATCTTTCCAGCGAACCGGAATGGTGAATGTATCTACAGACGAAGGGGCATTTTCGCCGCTGCAGATGAGGATGAATTTGTCGGTTTCATCTTTCACTTCGTACGTCACTACATTGGTCCAGTTCTTGATCGTGATGGTCTCACCGTTGTAAGTCACCGCATTGTCGCCGGAACCTACCGTAAATGTCTTGGGAGCATGAGTGGCATTCTCTCCTTTGATGATGGCGGGTTTCGTTTTATACAGTTCGTACGTATTATCTGAGATGTATTCTAGAGCGACATCCGGACGGGTGCCTCCCAGTGCGTTCACTTTCTGTTTGAGAGCGTCTATCATGTCTTGTGTCACGGTCAGCTGCTTTTTCCCGTAGTCGTCCAGTTCTTTGTCTACCGGAGTCAGGAATCCCCATTTAGTGAAGAAGTCGAGTAAGTTCATACCGGAAATCTTGGAGCAGGCATACACAAAGTCGAGCTGAATTTCTCCATGAGTCATTCCGGTGTAGTCTTTATTACGGGCGTATTCATATACCTCCGGATAAAAACCTCCTTTGTCCGTCTGTTGCAATGGAGTCCTGCCCAGTACTTTCCCGAAATAGAGTTCCAGTTGCCAGAAGGGAACGAGCTTACAGAATACATCGTTGGCATTATTCTTTCCCAGATTCTGGAAGTCGGCGTGCGGGCTTCCGGTGGCGATAATCCCACTCCATGCTTTGGAGTATCTGTTTCGGTAGGTGATTCCCATGTCTTCGACCTGTATGCGGGAGGGCTGGCCGAAAATGGTGGTCTGTATGTACTCGGACATGATGTTGTTCGTCACTTCCGTGTTGCCGCCCCACAATACTCCCGGACGGGTCTGATTGCAATGTCCTATCTCGTGTGCCGGTCCCCAGCAGGCGCTTGTCTTCAGCTTTTCCGGACTACAGATTTCATTCATTGTAGTTCGGTTGTAGGCTGTGTGATAGGCTGTGGCGTACATATAGGAATGATACATGACATTCAGATACATCCGGTTTCTGAACATCTTGTCATATTTCTCCAAGCCAAGCAGCTGCTGCTCGCTGTACACGATCTTGTCATAAAGGTCTATCAGTTCATCTCCCTTGGAACCTGCGTACGTCCGGAGGTCACTCGTCTCGAAAGTGAGGTGGGCATATTTCCCCAGTACATCGAAATATCGGTTGGTTGCTTTGTTGAGCAGTTCCGACCAACGCCCGTTATGCTCCGGGTTTTGCGAGTCGAAGTAGCCGTTCACTTTTCCCGATGCAAAATGGATTTTGATTGGGGCCGCTGACGGATCGTCCAGCGTTTTTGTGACATACATCACATACACCAGTCCTTGTTCGCTGATAGTAAGTTTGTTGATTCCCTGATTCAGTAAGTAGGTCACTCCGCCAAAACCGTCATTCTCCGGTGCATCCAGATTCTGTACCCGCAGTCCGATGTCATATCCGTGTGTGTCTCCCACCAGCACAATCAGGTTTTCACCTGCCTTGACCGATATTCCGGTTGGATTGTCCAACTGGCTGTAAGGGTTGGTCTTGTGGGTTTCCGACTGGATATCCGGATTGGGATATGCCTTGAACTCACTGATACGGAATTCTCTGGGATACTTGCCTTTAATCATATAGTAGGCTATATTCTTAAAGAACGGGTATTCGCACTTCACTATGTCATCTTCCGTAATACCTGTTTTCAGTTCACTGCAACTTGCATCTGTGAAGAGAGTCGAATAATCAAAGTTCACGGGATTCTTTGCGTAGAATTCCATTTCGGCACATGAAGCAAATCCTTGTCCGTCGCCGGAACCGCTCTTTACGATGAAACGGAAAGACTTCGCCTGTATCGTTTGGTCAAATGTTACTTTGCCTGCCGTAGCCGAACCTTGAAAATCCTTATCAATAAGTTTTGTGAATGTGTGACCGTCTGCTGAATATTGTATTTCTGTATCTTTAAATCTACCATTATTTCCGTTGTTGCGCGGATGATATATCAAATAATCGATATCTGTGACTGTTTCAAAATTATAGGTTAATGTGATGGGGAAATAGTTGCTTGCACCATTACTCCAACTGGAATGATAAAGTGTCGAATAATCTCCGTCAAAAGACTTTTCGATGTTGCTGCCGGGTTGAAAAGAAGAAGCCGTCCCGCTCACTATTTTGATTTTGATATCACCTTTTACGTCCTCTCCATTGCCTTCGGCAAATTCGTTGAGACCTTTCTGGGTAACAAATACGAATGCGCTTACAGGTTCTGCCTGTTCCGTATCGGGATCGATAGTCGGTAATACTTCTGTTATTTCAATGTTGCCATGACGTTGACTGTCAAGTCCGGTCGCTTTCACCATATATCTATGGGGGGTGGTGACTGTAGCCGGTGCACGGCTGGCAGGTTTTGCGGTAATCCATTCCGGCAAAGTGATGGCTACTTCTACATTTGTCGTCACGTTAAACTGGATTTCTCCACCGATAACACCTACCTCAAAGCTGGGCTGGTCAACCAGAATGGCTGCTTCGTATCCCAACTGGCGTACTGTGATTGTCTTTGTCTGGTCGGCAGCTATAACGGTAACGGTTGCTTTGCGCACGTATCGTTCGTCACTTTCGTCTACAGATATTTTCAGTGCCTTCCCGTCTGCAGACGGGTGGCACCAATTTTTATCTGATTTGACGGTCCAGATATCCACATTGGTAGTAACAGCTACATTCTGGCTACCGGACTCACTATTGAAATCAACTGTCTCTTTTCCAACGGTTAAATTGGGGGTTGAAGAGCCGTCATCGTCAGAGCATGCCGTAGACAGGCATGGCAGCAACGATAATAGAAAGAAAAGCAGTATATATTTCTTCATTCTTTTTTTATTCGAGTACGACCATTGAACATTGATAGATTTCTAGTTCTCCTAAAGCAAAATAAGGGGTTCCCTTCGTGGTCTCTGTCACTTCGAACCAAAGATAGCGGGAAGGTTTTGACAGCGGAATTATCTCCGAGTTATACACTTCGCTCACTCCGTTAGGAAGCCCTGTTAAGGTAGTTTCCTTGTGGGTGCCTGCCTGTGAGATATCCACTGTATTGCCATCAATTTTCTCGACGCCATCAAACCATTCTGCTGGATTATAACTATCACTTGTATATAAGTTGATCGTTTTCCATGAACTATCGTTCGCACGGTTGGTATTAGTCGAACGGAATTTAATAGCGCTGACTTCTTCGCCTAAATCTACTACCAGATAATGTGGCATTTCCACTAGTGAGCTCCACCACGAGTGGAAGAAGGTTGCTATATTTCCGTCTACCAGGTCTTTTATCGGACGGGTAGGAAATGGAGCATTCGTCCATATTTTCTTATAGTCCAGATCTATCTTTACGGGAGTGCCGAAAGTAGGGTTGGCTTTTTCTGCCTGAGCCGTTATTTGGTGGCTGGGCCCTGCCGTATTGCCACGATTGAAGGCTTGTACAGTAAAGTCTATTTCACCGTACTTTTGGAGCAGATTGTCTATTACCAATTCGCTGGCGTATTGGCTGACTTGTTTTCTGTATGACTTTCCTGTGGCTCCGATAGTATACTCTATCTGTACATAATATAAGTTTTCATCGGCAGGGTTGGTCCAGCTTAGGGTAATCTGTCCCGGAGCCGGAGTTGCTTTCAGATTTTCGATGTCGCTGGGTACCGGATAGGAATCTTTGTCATCGCTGCAAGACCATAGCATGGCTAATCCTCCGATAAGACATATCGTCATAAGTATCTTTTTCATGATTAGATTGTTTTTAATAATTGTTATTCATCATTGATTAGTAGCCCGGATTCTGCACCATGTTCGGGTTCTTGCTAACTTCACCTGCCGGAATAGGCATCAGATACTGACGGGGAGCATCGAATGTGCGTTTGTCCTGTATCTCCACAATCTTGGCGAAGTCTTCCAGTGTCTCGGCAAGAATGTTCAGACCACGTACCTTGACATTGAAATAAGTTTCTCCCATCTTCCAGCGGCGGATGTCCCAGAAATTATGATTCTCCTGATAAAGCTCGATCATACGTTCCTGTCTGACGATTTTCATCACTCTGCCGTCGGGACCGCATTGGCCGTCATAGCTTGTCAAAGGAACTTTGGCATTTGCCCAGCTTTCCAGTACCGGTTTTAGTCCGGCGCGTTCGCGTACTTTGTCCAGATAAGCCATTCCTTTTTCGGGATATCCTTCTTTACCATATCCTACGCAGGCTTCGGCATAGTTCAGGTAAAGTTCGGCGAGACGTATCACAGGCCATGGATATTCTACCGTTGGTCCGGGGGTACCAACGGTAGCTTGTATCCCTGGGTGTACACCTTTTTTGTTCAGGTATCCTGTTTTGGAGTAGTTCTGAGAGCGTGCCGCAGTGACTATCTTTCCGTCATCGGCTCTGACACCGCAGTTTTCTGTTGCCAGAAATCCGGTCAACCACTTGTCTCCTTCAGAACGCTCAGCACCCCAGAATTTGTGATAAGCATATCTTTTATCGTCTGTACGACATTCATAATAACCGTTCTCAAATGCAACCCACGCATAGAATCGGGGTTCGCGGTTCATGTTCATGTATAATGTTCTTTTTCCCGGTTCGGCATAGGTAGTGCCTTCAGGGATGGTTACGATATCCAGTTTGTTGTTTGTATTGAATTCGGGGTCTTCGTCAATCGGTAATCCATTGACTGTGTAGAAGCGGTCGAGCATGGTAATAGTGGGGGCTATACCATTCCACGAGCCACGTGGGAAGAAAGGTATGGATTTACGTTGAATACCATAAGCACCTGCTTTACGGGTTTCGGGGAAAATGACTTCTTTGTAGTTTTCGCTATCCATGAAAGTCATACGAAGTGTGCGTTCTGTCAGGTTGGTCGGTTCCGGATAAGCATTACTTGTAGTACTGGCTATATAGAGCTCGTGACCGGCTCCTGATGCAGCCTGAATGGCATCCCATGTTGCATCTGCTGCACGTTTGTATTTTTCTTCCGAATAAGTGGTCGACATGAGCTGTTCGCCGTCCGGGTTCTTAAAGTCTGTGTAATCAGGGTTCCCATTGAATAATGGTGAAGCGGCATAAAGCAACATACGTGCTTTTAAGCTTTTGGCAATGACGCTCGTGGCACGCCCATAATCCGAACTATTGCGTGTGGCAGGAAGTCTGGTGGCTGCATCGTCAAGTAAGTCGGCAACCCAGTCGATACATTCATCGTACGGACGACGTCCAAGCATATTCTCTGCGGGAGTGTCGAGTGCCGGAAGTTCTTTTACCAAAATGGTCGGCCCGTAACATTTGATCAGAAGGAGGTGGAAATAGGCGATCAGGAAGTCGGCTTCTGCCGTGTAAAGATCGACTTCCTCCTGGCTGATCTTAGGAACGGAGTGGATATTTTCTTTCAACAAATAGCATTGACGTATTCCCTGAAACAGTGTATTCCAATAGCTGATAATCGTGTTGCTTGAGTCATAGGAACCTTCGGCGAATTTTACGTAACTTTCAGAAAACGGGCTGATCGTTTCGTCACCGGTAAAGTCCATACATGACGAAACCATGTTTGACTGAGGAAGATATCCGTAGCAGGAATATAAATATCGCAGTGCAGCACGGGGATTGGCAAAGGCATCCTTTTCCGTGGCTGTTTCGTCGGGAACGATATCCAGATAGTTACAGGAAGTATTCAGCCCTGTAATCAATAAGAGGATGAATAGATATAGTGTATTCTTTTTCATATCTTTAAGGTATTATTTGTTGTTAATAGTCATTTGGAATCCAATGTTGAATACGCGCTGGGTCGGATATGAAAGACCACTGCCACCACCTTGTTCAGGATCCCACAGGTCGAACGGAGCAAAAGTCAGCAGGTTGGAGCCGCTGATGTACAAGCGCATATTTTTATAGGTATAGCCGATTTCTGCATTCTTTAACTTCAGGAAGGCACCGTTACGCTCCCAATAGCTGGACAACTTGTTGTTATTATTATTGGTTTTGCGTGACAAGCGCGGGTAAGTCGCATTGGTATTCTGATTATTGGGACTCCAACGTTCGTCTGCCACCCATGATAGTACGTTGCGCAGCATATTGTCACCGAAAGGATGGAAATCCTTTACCATGAAGGAGGTTCTGGCTATTCCCTGGAAGAAGAAGGAGAAATCCAGATTCTTCCATTTAATAGACGGACCGAATCCATATACAATCTCCGGTACGCCGGGATGTTTGGCCCATACCCAGTCGTCTGTATCTGTCAGGTTATCATCATATCCGTACCAGTCTCTTGAAATATTGATATATTTGATATCTCCTGGAATCACTGCCGCTCCTAATTGTTGTTGGTGGTTGGCAATATCCGCTGCATCAATGAAGAGTCCGTCGGCAATATAAATGGCATTCTTATTGGCACTGACTCCGATTTTTGACTGCCATGGATATTTTGGCGATTCGTCATATTGGGTGATTTCATTATGCGCATATGTGAAAGTTCCTTTGAAGCTGACGAACCAGTTTTTGTTGAACTGCTTGTTATAGCTGGCTGCTAATTCAAATCCCTGATTGCGCATAGCTGCCAGGTTGCCGTATACTTTAGTGGTAGCCGTACCCATATATGTCGGAGTGGTCCCTTTCTCCTGGAAGATGTCGCGACGATTTTCGCGGAAGATATCAAAAGTCAGGTCCAGAGAGTGGAACAATTGTAAATCGACTCCAAAGTTAATTTTCTCTCCTACCTCCCATGTAATATCTTCATTGGCATAACGTTGATAAACGGGACCATTGTAGGTCACATTCTGATTGACACCTGTTGTAAATCCTTTGCCGCCCAGGTCAATTTGTGACATGTAGATAAAACGGCTGCCGTTAATCTGGTCATTACCTACCAGACCCCACGAACCACGTAGCTTCAATTTAGAAACAACATTTTTCAAAGGTTTGAAGAAAGATTCTTCGCTGATGTTATAACCTGCGGCAATGGAAGGGAACAGACCGAAACGGTGTCCTTTGGCAAAGTTTTCCGACCCATTGTATCCTACGTTCACTTCAGCCATATACTTTCCGGCATAAGCGTAGGAGGCACGTGCTGCAAGACCTTGTTTGCGTTGAGGCAATGAACCGATAAAGTTTCCATCGCCCGGTGTGTTGTTAACAAGTTCGTCCTGACTATAGATTAGCATCGCATTGACGTCATGTTCACCGAATGTACGACTGTAATTGACCATTCCTTCCAAATAGAAACGGCGGTCGCCGGAATTTGTATTCTTTGCGGTCAGGTTTGTCGTATATTCGTCTCCAATACGACTTGTTGTGTAGGTGTAGCCACCATTGCCATCGTCTTCGTATCCGGTCAGTGCGAATTTGTTCCACTTTCCTTCACGCTTGTTTTCGGAACTCGACCAGTTTTTGAATGAAGCCAGTGCTTTGAAACTCAGACCTTCGGTGATGAAATCCAACTTCTGGTTAAATTCCAGTGCTGCAATGACTGTGCTTTGGAAGCCTTTGTTGTAGCCTGTAGCAGCCTGAGCTACCGGGTTGGTTTGATAGTCAGCGTTGACACGTTCTGTAGCTCCCCATTTTATATAAGGTGTTTCACCGTCATCCGGGAAATATACTGGAAATTCAACAGGTGATGTATTCATGGCATTGTTAAAGATGGCTCCTACTCCCTGGTTAGGAGTAGTCATGTCACGCAATTGTACGTTCAGGCGCAAGGATAACTTAGAAGAATTGCTCAATTTGGCATTGATGTTATTCTGGAAGTTATAGCGCATGATTTCAATGTTATTATTATAGGAAAAGAAATCCTTTGAACGATTTTTCAACATACCGGATTCGTGGTTGACAGAGATACTGGAGAAGTAGTCTACACGTTTACCACCGCCACGGATGTTAAAGTTGAACTTTTCGCTGTAAGAAGCGTCTTTGAATAGTTCGTCATACCAGTTTACGTTCGGATAGATATAAGGGTTCAATCCGGCACGTGTTCCGTCAATTCTATCCTGACTGTAAAGCACGTCACCGCTATTGTCATTGTTTACGGCCTCGTTGAAAAGTTCCATATAAGTAGCACCGTCTACGAATTTAGGAGTGCTGGTCGGTTGAGACATCTGTGCTTCCATGCGGAAGTTGATGATCGGCTTATCCAGATTCATACCCGATTTGGTGGTTACAATCATCACACCGTTGGCACCACGGGTACCGTACATCGCTGTTGCGGTAGCATCTTTCAGGATAGAGAAGCTATCGATAATTTCAGGATCAAGATTATTCAAGTCACTTGAACTTACCTGTACACCATCCAGAATAATTAGTGGATCGGTGACTCCGTTCATGGTCGAAACACCGCGAATCCAAAAGTTGGCGCCATCAGCTCCCGGCTGACCACTTTTCTGGACGGCAATAACACCTGCCAGACGTCCGGCAAATGCAGTAGACAGATTGGTAGAAGGTACCTTTAATTCAGCCGGTTTAATAGATTCAACGGAGCCTACCATACTGGCTTTCTTTTGTCCTGTACCATAAGCTGTGATGACTACTTCTTCCAACTGCTTGGCATCTTCATTCAAATCGATGGATAACACTTTGCGTGAACCGATCTTGATTTCTTTGGGAGTGTATCCTACATAAGAAATGAGAATAACATCCGAAGGAGCAGCCATAATCGTGAACTTTCCGTCAATGTTGGTGATTACTCCTGTAGCAGCCCCTTTGATTTGTACGGAAGCACCGATGATGGATTCACCTGTGTTGGCGTCGACTACCACACCTACGATTTCCGACTTTTTCGGTCCCTGACTCTTTTGCTGAACAGCCTCTGCTTTCGCGCTTTTCAAGATAATCTCATTGTTCTTGATGACATAGTCGATTCCGCTGTTACTGAATACTTTTCTTAAAATCTCATTAATGTCTCCTTCGCAATCGTAGTCCTTTTTCTCGTCATTGGCGATAACACCGGACTTGAAGAAGAAAGTGTACTGGCTATTTTCTTCAATCAGCTGAATAGCCTGTTGCATAGTGATAGACTGACCCTTGAGAATGATTCTCTTTCCTTGTGCGCCATGAGCGTAGAGAGCCATTGGAAGGAAGCAAATCAATAGAACGGCATATCTGAGTATGCTGTTACTAAAATGCATGTTTTTCATGTTTCTAAAAGGTTAATAGTGAATATATTGATAATTGATTCTTATGTATTAATATAATATGATGTTGTTATTTTCTTGTTTTTCTTTTAAATCGAGGCTGATACATATCTTTTCGATGATATTGGTAAGCGGCTCGTCTTTACGTATAGTTCCGTTAAACTTCAGCTCTTTGAGCTTTTCTTCTTTAATTATGATGTTTACATGGTATGAACGGTTGATAAAATCGATGAATTCCTGTAATGGCTTGTTGGTAAAGCGATATTTACTTGAGCGCCAGTCATACTCGTTGATATCTATATTCGTGCGTACAACTGATTTGGCCTGGGTATTGTATACGATTCGTTCGTTCGGTTGCATCGGCAGTTCTCGCTGTCCTTCCTCTGCCTGGAATTTGATGGAGCCGGTGAATAAGGTAATTTCCGATTCCATGTGCCCGGCTTTGATGTTGAATTCCGTTCCGGTCACTTCAATACGCGATTCCCGGAAATAAACCCTGAAGGGTGCTCCCTGAGCTTTTTTCACTTTAAAGAAAGCTTCTCCTTTTTCCAGGAAGATTTCTCTGTTGTTCAGAAATGACTTGTGATAGCGAATTTGAGAAGCTGCGTTGAGCCATACTTCCGAACTGTCCGGCAGCATGACTGCCAGCTTATCATTCATTGGAGCACTGATATTAATGTCGGATGATGAAATATTGTTGGCAATCCAAAAGCCGATAATGAAGATGGCAACAGTGGCAGCGATGGAATATCCGATACGATAGTATTTCTTGTTTCTCTCTAAAGGCTGTTTTTCGTTCCGGCATCTGACCATAATCTTATTGAGTATGGTGTGCGGGGGAACATGATCTTGTATATGAGCTTTAGGAGCTTTATCCCATTGTTGAGACTGAAAGTTAACCATAGGCTTCTCATTGAGAAGCTGTTCCCTTTCGGAAGTTGTCAGTCTGTCGGCTAACATCTTTTTTATAATATTAATGAGTTCTATTGAATTCACGCCCTTATATATTAGTGATAATGATTGTTATTGACTTCGGTTACATACTAAATACTCCCCATATTACATTTACCCCTATCGGATATAAAAAAAAATGTGTTTTATTTTTGTATCTTTTAAATAATGTATAGCTTTGTTGTCACTAATATTTGCACAAATATGAACGAAAGAGAAAGAGTATTGGCTATTAAGGGCGGTGATCATCAGGCGTTTATTGATTTGTATAACGAGTATTGGAGTCAGGTTTATGACTTTAGCCGATTGTACATCGCTACAATTGCTGATGCAGAGGAAATTGTTCAGGATGTGTTTGTGAAGTTGTGGGAATCAAGGCATTTACTGAAGGAAGATGAAAATATCAAAGGTTTTCTCTTTATTGTTACCCGAAACATCGTATTTAATAAAAATAAGAAGAGAGTAAATGAGAATCTTTTCAAAACCTCTGTTTTGGTAGCCTATGGAAACGAAGGTTATTATAACTCCACTACTGTGGAGGAGGATTATTGTGCTTCCCAACTAAAAAATTTCATTGATCGGTTAATCAATTCACTTCCTGAGCAACAAAGAAAATGTTTCCTGTTGAGTCGTGAAGAAAATCTGAGTTACAAGGAGATAGCCGAGAGACTTGGTATTAGTCAGAAGACTGTAGAAATACATATGGGTAAGGCCTTGAAATTCTTGAAAGATAAGGTGAAACGAGGCTGGGAGATTCTATTGTCGCTTCTTTCATTTTAGTTATAAAAATAAGACATTCCTTCTTTCTCATTATTTAATAGTGTCGGAATAGACTTATCTTTTTTCTTGCTGTTCTTAGCAGGCTGTTACTTTATCTGTATTTTCAATAGCCTCTTTTCTTTTCAGATAGACTTTCTGAAGTAGTCAGATTATTAATGATGTAATAGAAACTCATGTACTTTTGGCTATAATCAAGTTTTGAGGCTGATAGTAATAAGCTTTGATTCGCAAAAATTATTTAGTAATAAAAATAGTTGGAAAAAAGTTTGGTATGGCAGCTTTTTTTGCACTACATTTATCATTCATCGCTGTTTCAAGTTAGGCGTTTCCATTTGAACAGATAAATCCGACAGCATTCCCCGATCATAGTTATTGTATTTGAAAACAATGATTAGAATGTAGTTTTTCGATGTGGAATTGCAAGGTAACATAATAAATAAAGCTTTAATTAATTTGGACAAAATGAAAAAAGTACTGTTAACTTTAAGTTTGAGTATCGTTGCGTCGATGGGCAGTTTCGCGCAGAATGAACCCTATAAGAATCCGAAACTTGCTCCGGAAGAGCGTGCGGAAGACTTAATAGGGAGATTAACCTTGAAAGAAAAAGTAGGATTGATGAAAAACTCTTCTTTTGCGGTAGAACGGCTAGGGGTTGCTCCCTATAATTGGTGGAGCGAGGCTTTGCATGGTGTTGCCCGCAATGGACTGGCTACAGTGTTTCCGATAACTATGGGTATGGCATCTACCTTTGATGATGAAGCAATTGAAAGAGTGTATGTTGCCGTCAGTGATGAAGGACGTGCTAAATTCCACGATGCACATCGCCGTAACCGCTATGGATATGGAAACGAAGGGCTTACTTTTTGGAATCCGAATGTGAATATTTTCCGTGATCCGCGTTGGGGAAGGGGACAGGAGACTTTCGGTGAAGACCCTTATCTGACCACCCGTATGGGAGTAGCTGTAGTAAAGGGAATGCAGGGACCGGCAGATGCCGAATATGACAAGGCTCATGCGTGTGTCAAGCATTATGCAGTGCATAGTGGTCCTGAGGCGAAACGTCACTCTTTTGATGTAGAAGATCTCTCTCCCCGTGATTTATGGGAGACGTACCTTCCGGCCTTCAAGGCTTTGGTGCAAGAGGCAGACGTGAAGGAAGTGATGTGCGCTTATCAGCGCCTGGAAGGAGAGCCCTGTTGTGGTAGCAACCGGTTGTTAACGCAAATATTGAGGGATGAATGGGGCTATAAACATTTGGTTGTAAGTGATTGCGGTGCTATTGATGATTTCTTTGTGAAAGGGCGCCATGAGACACATAAAGATGCTGCGGATGCCAGTGCTTCTGCTGTGATCAATGGAACTGACCTTGAATGTGGTTCGATATATTCGCATTTGGAGGAAGCTGTGAAGCAGGGATTAATTACAGAAGAACATATAGACACAAGTTTGCGCCGTTTGTTGAAAGCCCGTTTTGCTTTGGGCGAGATGGATCCGGACTCTATCGTCCCCTGGAGCAAAATTAGTATAGATACTGTGGATTGTGATTTGCACAAACAGATGGCGTTGGATCTGGCACGTAAATCTATGGTATTGCTTCACAATAATGGTGTGCTTCCGTTGGCAAAAACAGGGGCACGTATCGCAGTGATGGGACCGAATGCGGTTGATTCGGTGATGCAATGGGGAAACTACGAAGGTGTACCCTCGCATACATATACTATTTTGGAAGGGATTCGCTGTAAGATAGGCGATGTGCCTTTTGAGAAAGGATGTGAGTTGCTGGATAATCGGATTTTTGAATCTTATTTTAATGAGATCTCCAACAATGGGCGTCCCGGTCTGACAGCTACCTACTGGAATAATATGAATTTGAGTGGTGATGTAGCGGCTACAAGTCAGATTACTTCTCCGATTAATCTGAGTAATGGTGGGAATACGGCCTTTGCCACAGGTGTGGGCTTATATAATTTTACTGCTGTTTATGAAGGAAGTTTTCGTCCGAAAGAGAGTGGAGCTTATGAGTTGCTGATTGAAGGAGATGATGGCTATCGGGTATATGTGAACGGTGAAAAGGTGATTGACTATTGGGGAGAACATGCCAGTGCTAAAAGAGACTATACACTGAAAGCGACTGCGGGAACAGATTATAAGATCAGAATAGAATATATGCAGGCAGGTGCGGAGGCATTGCTTAGATTTGATTTGGGTATTTATCGTCATATTTCACCTGAGATGGTTGTCGATAGAGTCAAAGAAGCGGATATTGTTATTTTCGCAGGTGGCATTTCGCCGAGTTTGGAAGGCGAAGAGATGTATTCCGTTAACAGTCCCGGATTTGCTGGCGGCGACCGTACTTCAATTGAACTACCGCAAGTGCAGCGTGATATCCTGAAAGCATTGAAGAAAGCAGGGAAGAAGGTGGTGTTTGTCAACTGTTCCGGATCGGCAGTCGCATTGGTTCCTGAGATGGAGTCTTGTGATGCTATCTTGCAGGCATGGTATCCCGGGCAGTCTGGCGGATTGGCTGTGGCGGACGTTCTGTTCGGAGATTTTAATCCGAGTGGAAAACTGCCCGTTACTTTTTATAAGAATACGGACCAGTTGCCGGATTTTGAAGATTACAGTATGAAGAACCGTACCTATAGATATATGACGGAAGTTCCTTTGTTTCCCTTTGGATACGGATTGAGTTATACTACTTTCGATATTTCCAAAGGACGTTTGAATAAGAAAACTATATCTGCCGGACAGGATTTGAATTTTAAAGTCAATGTGAAGAATACAGGGAAGTATGATGGAGCTGAAGTTATTCAGGTGTATGTCCGCAAAGTAGATGATGCGGAAGGGCCGATAAAGAGTTTGCGCGCTTTCCGTCGGGTACCGCTGAAGGCGGGAGAGACTTGTGTTGTATCTATTGATCTTTTGCCAACTACATTTGAGTTCTTTGATCCGACTACAAATACTATGCGTATTATGCCCGGAAAATATGAAATCATGTATGGCAATAGTTCGGATATACCTTCGGGGAATAAATTGAGTGTAACACTTCGGTAATAATATTACTCATTAATGGGGGTGTCAAAAGTCAGTAGCAATAGCTTGTGTATTCACCTACCACCTCCCCCTGCGGGTACTCCTCCTTCCCGAAGGAGGAGATTTAAGATACTGCCGACTTTTTTGTCAGCCCCAGTTTCGTTACTATTGACTTTTGACACTCTCATTTATTTTTCGGGAAATTCAGTCTGGGATTTTAAGGACAGCTGAGTGATCCTTATCCTTTTTTATCGTTCCTATTTCATATACTGATGTAATGGTGCAGGAAGGGGCTGTGTTGTAATGCTATTACAGACTCAGGCTTTCTCACAGCGGATCAGTACTTTTTGCCCGTTGTTTAAGGTGCTGGCAAACAGATAAGTGTCTCCACCTTCCGACAATTTGATTCGTTTACGGAGTTCGGCAACCGTAGCCGGAAAGTTACGTACTGTGATATTTGCTTTTTTCAAGTCTCCGAGACTTTCTTTTAGTTCTTTTTTATTAAGGCTGCATTGACTAATGATGTGGAAAGCCCTGCCGGGAAAGCTCTCGACCAACACATCAGAAGTATAAAGATGACTGTTAGGATGCAGTTTTTTAACAGGAAATGCGGAGGCGATGCTGCGGAAAGCTCCGGCTTTCAGGAGTGAAGCGTTCGGCTCATAGAGATAATTTTCCAGTGCGTTGGTATAGTTGCATTCGCTGCACTGCTCCTGTTCGCGGGTGAATACGAAATGCTGTTCTTCCTGTATCCCCTTGGTAGGGAGATTTACGCAATGGATGGATATTTCTTCTACCGATGCTTGTCCGAGTATCAGTAGTAATTCTTTGCATTCATTATTGGCAGATATGATGTGGACTTCCTGTACGTGTTGTAACTCTTTCAGTGCCAATGACAAGTCCAGCATGGGCGAGAGTTTGACCATGACCTGTCCCGCTTTGTTCAGTAAGAGTTCTTCCAGTTCGGCTACATCGGGTTCACAGTCTGAGATGGCAACCGTCTTTCCTCCGTGCTCGTTGCGGCGGGCAGGATCGAGGAAGATGCAGTCTACCGGAGACATAGCTTGCAGATAACTCACTCCGTCCTCGTTCTTTACGTTGATATGGTTTAGGTTCAGGATGGGAAAGTTGTGTGCTGCTATCTCGCAGAGTTCCTGCTGGCGTTCTACGTAAATGGCGGATTTGAATTTGGCAGCAAGGAAAGCACAGTCTATTCCGAATCCTCCGGTCAGGTCCGTCAGGGAGTTACCTTTTAAAAGGGTTGCTTTGTAGCGGGCGGTGACTTCTGACGAGCATTGCTCCAGTGACAGGTGCTTCGGGTACCATATATCATCCGTATCTCTCCATGATGGAATCTTTTCGGCGGCAACCTGCCTTCCTGCTATCTGTGTGATGGCGGTCGGCATATCTACGTTCGGGTATTTCCGGGCTTGCAGGGCCAGAGCACGTACATCATCCGTCTGATGTTCGCGGATAAAGAGCTGGGTTTCGGGGGAGATTTGCATCATAGGTTGTTAATATTCGGCGTTATATGGTGGACTTGTTTATGGTATTACGTTGTATTTCTTCCAGGCTTCTTCCCGGCTGCAGAAGTTGAAATGCCACCATTCGCTGGGCAATGCACGGAATCCGGCGGCTTTCATTACTTTCCTCAATAATATCCGGTTCTGACGTTCTGTTTCGGTGATTTTTCCGTTGCGTATCAGTTCGCCTTCTTCGGTGATGTGCGCTTCTACTCCAAGATGATCGACCTTTGTGCCCATAGGCAACGGTCGCCCCAGCGAGTCCTGAATGCTGATGTCTACCGCCAGGCCGTAATTATGAAGTCCGCCTCCACGGTTGGGGTTGGAGACATATCTGTATTTGGAAGTTCCTTTGACCACATCCCACATTTTTCTCTGTACGGACATCGGACGTGCAGCGTCGTAAATAATGAGACTGTAAGATGGATGCAGTGCCTTCAGTGCTTCTTGTGCTTTTAAGAGGGCATACGCCGCATGAGGATGCAGATAGGCTTCGGACAGGTCGTCATAAAGAATTTCTCCGGTGAAGTTATCCGCTTTTGTGTACATTAGGCTGATGGCGATGCTGTTGTCCAGCTCTGCTATATTTATTAGTCCCAGGGAATCCATGTAAAGAGCCATCGGGCTTTTCTGATGTTTTGGAACTAGTGTGCTGGCGGATTCATTTTTCTGCGAGGGGGATGTATAAATAGAATCTGCATCAATGGAGTCCGCATGAGCAAAGGATATACAGTCGGATGCTGTACCTTCGGGGCTTATATCTCCGGGTCCTGCGCATATAGAGTCTGTGCACGTTGTTTCGACCTTTGCAGATGTCTTCGTCTCTTTATGCCCCGGTACACAGGAATACCCTGCCAGCAGAAAGCAAAAGACAGATAAACTATATTTCAGCATCATCATTACTCCTTTGGGTTTTGTGTGCCAAAGATACTTCTTTTTGAATTTAGCACCAATAAAAAGCCTTTTTTACGCTGTTTGTTGGATCTATATATCCTGCGCGTTGGACATATATGCCCTGCGTATTGGATATATATCCCCTGTACGTTGGACATATATATCCTGTATGTTAGGTTACTATACCCTGCATGAACGGTAACTATACCCTATATGCAAATATAGTCTGAATACCGGCACACCTTCTTCTGTGATTTATCCGGATTTTCAGCGGTTGATACTGACTATTACTTTTTTTAGATTGGCCGTATTCTTCCATATTTCGAGTAGTTGCAGAATACGTTCATCCGTTACTCTGCTGTTATTGACAGACAACAGTTCCGAATATATTTCCAGCAGCTTCTTCAGTTCCTTGACAGGCTGTTCCGGAAGTTCGGCAATCAGTGATGTAAGCAGCAGCTCCAGTTCCCGGTTGTGCAGTGGGCTGACGTTTATCATTTGCTGTTGTATCAAGTCGGTAAGTCTTTTCAGAGGTCCCCATCCGGTACGTTGGTGTGAACCCAATATCCTGCCGATACGTGCACTGTCTATACATCCTGTGCTGACACGGTCCGTCCATATTCCGGTGGCATAAGAACGGGAAGTCTTGTCGGCTACCAGCATACAACTCGCTTCCAGCAGATAAGAGGTCTCATGCCATTCGTGCCTTAATTGGTGAAGTGCCTCTATAGTGGCTTGGGTGATACCAACTTCTCTCACTTCATTTAGCATCGGATCATAAATGGCACAGCGGATGCACCATACAAACAATGGTTCCGGTGTATTGGGAGCTAGCCATACCAAGCGGGGCAGATCATTTTGTATATCGTCATAACGTTCTATCTGTGAATACATTTCCACCAGTAGCGGATGCGGATCATACGAGTGATAACTCACTCTCTCATCATACTTTCCTTTATTGACGATGTGGATGTTCTCCCCTTCCGGAACATTGAAACTAAGGGTTGAAGATGTCCAGTTGACCACTTTGTTGTGATAATCAGTATATGAATGAGGCGTTTGGAAAGTCCACCATGAGAAGTTTCCCGTCAGAAATTCGCGTGAGCTTTTGCTATAAGAGAAATCTTTAAATTCAGTATAAACCGTCTTCGGTGATTTGATCAATCCTGCTGTCATCCACCACGAAGGGTGGGCGAAGGGAGCTTGTGGAACAGCATCTTTTGCTCCCATCAAGAAGGAAAACAAACTTTGGTATTCCCCTTCCAGTTCCTGAAGAACAGTCGGAAGGTCTTGCGAGGGATAATCATTCAATGCCATCCTCGACAGGGCTATCTGCATATCTATATCGTCCGGTTCGGCATTGGCCTGCTGATATTGTCCGAGTCTTTTTATCAGAACTATGGGGTCAATAAATGCAGGCGTATGCGTAGGAGTGGATAGCATGGGAAGTCGGTTCTCGTTGCTTTCCAAAAGGTCTAATGTCCGGCACAGTAATTGTTTGTGAATAGGAAATTCCGTTCTTTTATTACTCTTTTGGCGGATGGTTATTCTCTGCAGATTGCGATATCTCCACTGACCTTTCTGAAGTTCGTCTTTCTGCACCATTTTCTCGTGCAGGGTGCTCAGTTCTTTTGCTTCTACAGGGAAACGCTTGATTAATAGTTTTGCGTAGTCGATAAGGAACGTTGCCATCATAGAATCCAATATTCCGTTGCGTGAACTTCCGCCATTGATAAGTAACTTATAGGCACGTTGAAGAACAGGTGTCCATTGGGTGATATGTTTCGCTTCCAGTTGCTCATTCCATTCTACCAACGCATTCAGGAAAAGGTCGAAGTGGTATAACTCATTGGAATCTAGTATTTGGCTGGCCAGAAATATCAGGTCTTCGATGGAAGTAATTTCCTGTATCCGGTTGTCTTCCCGAAGGATGGGTGGCATCGGTTCATAGTCGAAGGAGGCGACACTTGCCTGCTCGTCAAGAGTAGTCAGCAAGACTTTATCGGTAGATAAAGCATCTGAGACATTGTCTTTCAGATAAGCTGCCAACTCTTTTTTAGTGCTGGTCAGCATTGTTTCTGCATAAGCAGAGAGTGCTTCTTTCAATGTGGGCGACTCTGTTTCTCCAAATGTTTGAATCAGTTTCACTATCTTGTTCTGAGTAGATTCGTCGCGACTCATCAACCCTTGTGCGGCAGCGCAACAGATGGTATCACGATATTCTTTTTTCTCTTTCGCCAGTTTGCTGAGAACTCCCAGCGTGTTTTGATGGACAGCTTTTACGTCCGAAGCGAAGAGGACAGTGGTCTGATCCAGAAAATCATCTGTCAGGAACCGTGGATGGCTGCACAGATTCTTCAGAAGACCGAGAATGATATTGATCGGACGGCTATGGGGAGAAGATAGTGCGGCAAACATCTCCGGCTGCAATGTCAGTTGTTCTTCAACGCTGGGATTGAGTGCCGTAAACATACCGGCAAACCAGCTGCACAGGTTCTTGTTGAAGTTCCGGTTGATTGCCAGCAAAGACTCTTTCAGTACACGCATACGGTCTAACTTTCCGTTCTCGGTGAAGTGCTGGAATGTATAATAAGGATATCCTTTGGCCGGATTGGCGTGCCAGTTTTGCCCGCAGTCATATTCAAACAAATACCAGATGTGCTCGTTGATTGTAATATCCCGCTTTTCTAATACGGGGGTAGTGTGGATATAGTTAACCAGATAACCTGCTATCGTCTGCGGAGAGGGGGAAACGGTGAGAATACCCCTTTCTATCCAGTCCATCAATATCTCGTAGTCCATATTGTAGAAGCCTCCGAACTCCTTACCTTCACCTTCAACGAAATAACTGTCCAGCCACGTGGGAATATGCCATGCAGCTATCTCGTTCAGATGCGCTGTGTTTATTCCCCATTTAGGGGGCTCAGATTAAAATGTACCATGATGAGATGCTGAGCGGCTGCGCTGAAACGCCTTATCCATCGGATGTTTGGGGCAATTAAGGCAAGATCGACAAAACAAAACAAAAAGTGCATTCCCGTGCGTTTAGGGGACATTCTTCTCGTTATTCTGTCCATAAGAAGCATATAATAGGCAAAAACCTCCTAAAATGCCCTAGAATATCATCAAAAACGGATTTTATATCAATAACCACCTGTCGGCAGCCTTGCTTTCACAGCGTTTTTATCCTTATCTCAAATGTTAATAAAACTGTTAAAATATCCAATGGGCATTCAAATGGACATTCAATGGACATTCAAATTGAAAAACAAAATGTTCTAGATGGACATTCAATGGGCATTCAAATTGCCTGTTTTTTGAGGCTGAGTTTTTACCTTTAATACATGAAAAATAAGCGAGATGATAAGAAAACGGCTTGAGTTATACCCTTTAATACGTTACACTTCTATAAGTTTTATATTTAATTATTTGATTATTAGTACATTACAAACTTTTTGTGTATATTTGCCTATGTTTTAAGGTGAATGTACAGTTATGATTGAGATAAACATGGATGCATCTGCGCTCCCGGTGATATTGCCGGGAGCATTTTAACTGGATCTCATTTTCTATTTTATTTTAATTATATATTAGGATATAGGCATTAGTCTATTTTTTAAAGTTGTAGATTGTTTGTTTCTTGCGATCCCGGAGAAATCCGGGATTTTTAATTATTGTTCGATTTTATTTCAATTTATAGTTTTGATAGCTTTCATTACCTGTTTTACCTGTTCTTTAAGCACGTCCATATCATCCTTTAATTCTCCTACTTGTTTGTAGTACGTTTCATGAATATTCGGCATTTTAGCACTGATATAGAACTCGGCATATAGGATGGAATTTATCTCATCTTCCATAAGATTGAAATTACCATAGTTTGCTTTGTCTGGATTATCACTCATACAAGTGATAAAGCCATGTTCATGGAAACGATTCTTTATACGTTTAAGATAAGCACGCCCTTCGCGATCACTTACTACATAAACGTGTTGATCCCTAATATTTCCCCATTCACTTCGATCCAATAAACGAACTATGACATAGGAACTATCCAATATAGTAGGTGCCATACTATCTCCTTTTACTCGAATACAGTAATATTGTGCTTTGCGATGCAGCATTGATGCTGGTAGTTTTATACCGTCTACAATTTCTAAGTAACCAGGATTGCAATATCCTGCTGTACCAGCTGCAACAGATATCTCTACTATTGGTACAGTAACAGTATTTTCATCGGTAGAAGGGATCAATTCGATGGAAGACTTATACTCTATTGTATTAGATGATTCTTTTTGCGAATTCAACATAGCACCTTTACCTGTAATCAACCAGGTTAAATTTAACTGCGGATAATTTTCCGCAATAATAGATAGCCATTTACATTGTATATCACTATTGTTATTGATCGCACGCCTAATCATGCCATCACTAGCTGAAATACTCTGTTCAAAGGATCTTACACTAATACCTTGATTCTTAATAAATTGAGACAATCTCTGTATCATATAAATAATTTAATTGTGAAAATATTCACGATTTAATTTGTAATCGTGATAATTATCCTATATATTTGCAGCATCTTAATGAGTTAAGATGGTCCCAAAGATAGAAAATAACAGTTTATAAATCAAAAGATATGGCTAAAAAAGAAAGGTATATCAAGTTAGGCAAAGACAAGGTTAAAGAGATTGCAGACATAAAAGGAGTGTCTACAGTAACTGTGTATGCAGCACTGAAGTTTCAAACGGACAGTGCACTAGCAATGCTTATCCGTGCATGGGCTTTGAATAATGGTGGAAAACTGTTTGAAGAAGCAGAGAATCCTTATTGTGAAACTAAAATCTTATAACTATTATGGAAGCAAAGAACAACAATCAGCAAACGAGTAGTCTTCAAATCTTTGCCAATCCAAAGATTGGTGCAAGAATTCGTGTTACAGTAGAAAGAGGTGAAACGTGGTTTGTCGCTCAAGACATTTGTGACATCTTAAATTTAAAGAATTCAAGAAAAGCCATACAGTCACTTGATATGGACGAAAAACATGACGTAACTATTAGTTACACCCCAGGTGGAAATCAACGAGTTAAAGCTGTTAATGAATCTGGTTTGTATCACTTAGTCTTCATTAGTCGTAAACCCGAAGCAAGAGCTTTCCGTAGATGGATCACCAGCGAGGTTCTTCCCTCGATCCGCCGCACAGGTGGCTATTCTCTCCAGTCATCCCAGCGTCAGCTATTACCCTCTCCCAAATTCCGCCCGGAATTTATTGAATGGAAAGAAAAGGTTCGCCACTGGCTAAGTCGGAAGGAGCTTCTGGAAGTTGCGAATGGTCTGAATCTTACCTATTCTCATGTTCGTAAAGTATATTCTGGTAACACGATGAGCAAAAGAGTTGCATCGGCATTGGATCGTTCTGCAAAAGACAACTGTAAGAAACGCAACTATTACCCTGATCCAATCCCTGTCTACGAACAGTTATCCATCGGATGGGAGGAAATGCAATGATCACCTACATATCACGTATCGACCCTCTGTACATCAAACTTGTATTCTCCATTTGGAGTGAATATAAAATGGTTTGTCCGATTGCAGTTTTCGGCAGTAAGAGTAAAGGTATTGTGATAAAGATCGGTCCGATAACCGGAGAAAAGGCCGAGGAGATGGCGGATAAGATCTGGCATATGACCGGAGGAGTACGGATGATCGGAGAAAAGGAAGAACAACCAGTTCATGATAAAAACTTTTAATTTATATGGTTTATTTACCCCATGCTGCAGAGGCAGCGAAACCGTCCCAGTCCGTGAGGATAGGGACGGAATTTAAAACAATGAATATAGAACAATAAAAAAGATATTGCGTATGAAAACAAGAACTATAAAATTCGCCATTCAATACAAAGAGGTAGCGGATGTGGCAAAGAAGATTGAACAGTTGGCACACAAACTTTCTAAGGAAGCCTCTAAAAAAGATTCCCCTTCTGATAATGACGTTTACAGTTATGCTTCAGACATTGCAGAACTCGTCCGCACAATTACTCCGGTAATAGAAGGAGTTCAAGCAAACCCACCTTCATTCTCCAAGATTCCCCACTTCATAAAGGTTGAGAACACAGTTCGGGGTGGAAGACTGCAAGTTTGCCCGAACGAGTTCAAGAGCTAATACAAAAGTATGTATCAAATGACTGTTCATGTTCAACAAAAATGCGATTTCTCCTATCTTATACTTAGAAGAATCATTTTTATCAGAGATTGTAACCTCGTAAAACAGGCTCGGTCTCCAAGCATCCCCATATTGGGACAATGTCTTAAGAATCTTATTCAAAACGATTTTATTCTTGCACTTACAGAGAACAGTTACTTGATAGTAGGTATTCATGATTATATTTTTTTAGGTTTCAGCTACAAATATAGCAAAACTGCCCTGGTTCGTGATGAATAAGGGCAGAATTTAAAACGATTTATCAACCCTTTAATATAGATTAAAATGACAAAGAGACAACAATTAGGACTGATGTTCAAGCAGCTGCAGGAGTTCTGCAAGCAGAACGGCATTCAGGTCATCGCAGTTGCCGGTTACGAGAATGACAACAGAGAACTTACCAGTATCTCTTATGCTCGCGGTGATTCCAAAGCAGTAGTTCCGATGATACTCGAAGAAATGAAAGTCAACAGTAACCTGGATGAGTTTATCAGAACAACAGCTGTAATGAAATACTAGAGCAAAATAACCATAAATGATTTATTAACCCTTAAAAATTAGATTTAAAATGGAAAAAGAACAGATTGTTGATCAAATGATCAAAGAAGTAAAAAAGACTTGTACAGAAAATGGATTAGAAGTTCTTATGCTTGTTGGAGAAGACATGGGTGATAAAATTAGTGCCCATCAATTTGTGCGCATCTCCGATAATATGATGGGTGCTCTGATCTATGATCTGATAGAAGACGACCCACATTTAGCTGGAATTATCCGAAAAGTTAACGATCTCTATCTTTCTCAGAGAATGAAGAAAGCGTTTGAAAAAGACTTTGAAGAATTATTCAAAGCTATCCGAGACGCTGCACACCAAATGCCCAGAGGATAAATAAACGGAGCAGTCAAGGAACCTTCCCGTTTCCCAGTTTTCAGGATTACGTACTTAACCATTTTTCATAACTATATACCTTTTCGATAGGTGGTAAAAAGGGACGGTAGGGTGGCCTTCATTCCCGGTTCGATGCCGGGAACTGCACAAGAGTTAAATACAATAGTTTATATGGCTGTAATTTACGATAACAGAGTATGCATCTATGCCAACGAGCTGATCATATATGATCCCAAACGAAAAGTCGGTTCTGAAAAGGGATTCCTTCCGCTTGGGACATATAATACAAAGGTGCGCAGGAAACAGATTAATGTTGTCCTGCACGCCTGCCTGGGACGACAGGCTCTGGTGGAGTTCGATTCTCTTGAGGATTATATCCAACGACTGTATATCAAATACTACGGTGATCCCCACGAGGATGTAGAACGACCGAAAATGAGCTTACTTGAAAGGACTATGGGCTATAACGAGGCTGCCTTCACCTTCTTTACATCTGAATACAAGGATGCCTTTGGCAAACGTCTAAGTCCCGAAAAGGCTGCCTTTTACACACTCCAGGCACGTGTACTGGATGCTGTCATCCGTCTTCGTAACGGAAATGCGGAAGGATCTTTCGGTAGAAGTGGAGAACGTTTTAGTGTGTGGGACAGGCTCAGTGGGATGGTCAATGATCTGACGGAGGTGCGTGACAGTAAGGGTGGCATTCGCTATCCGCATAAGCTGCCTACTACAGGCAAAACGCTCAAGCGTAAGGTGGATCAGTATGAGATTGAGGGATTTATCGCTCTGGTACATAAAAACAAGGGTAACGTTTCCGCTGCCCTGATCAAGGACGAGGAGGATGAAGCGATCATGCACAAGCTGCTTTCCCAGCACATGAATCTGGACAATATGCAGATCATGAAACAGTATAACAAGGTGGCGGTTCTTCTGGGTAAACCGGAGATCAAGAGTCCCGTTACTGTGGACAGATACCGCAAGATGATGGAAGCTACCACTCTGGGACACCAGCGCGGAGCTGCCGCCTTAAGAAACCGACTGGAGATGCAGCATAAGCGCGAGGCACCGAAAACCGCCATGACATACTGGACCCTTGACGGATGGGATGTGGAACTGGTTTATCAGAAGAAACAGGTGAAGCCCAAGACGGTGAATGGAGAGAAGAAGAACTATATGACGACTACTTACCACAACCGTAAGACAATAGTAGTGGTGCTAGATGCTTGTAAAAAGTATCCTATCGGCTATGCTATCGGTGATCATGAAAGTCCGGCGCTCATCCGTGAAGCCTTGCGCAATGCAATCAAGCATGCCTGGGAGCTGTTTGGGAACCGCTATAAACCGATACAGTTGCAGAGCGATAATTATCAGAAGGGAGTAATGGTTCCGTTTTATGAGGCACTGACCAAGTATTACACTCCGGCTGCAATCGGTAATGCGAAATCCAAGATCATTGAGCCTTACTTCAACTATCTGAACAAGACCTATTACCAGCTTGAGAAGAACTGGAGTGGTGTGAATATCAACAGCAGACGAGAGTCTCAGCCCAATGTGGAGATCCTTAACCGTAACCGTCATCTCATTCCTGATGAAGCCGGCGTACTGGCTCAGATACATGGAATCATGAGAAAGGAAAGAGCGAAGAAGCTGGACGCTTACCTTGCCGCCTGGGAAGGTACTCCCGATGAACGTCGCCTGCCATTCAGCGACGAGGAATACCTGATGCTGATGGGTGATACCACAGGACGTACCAACCGTCTGACAGGAAAGGGACTTCTGATTGAACTGGCGGGTGAACGGATCAACTTTGAGAGCTTTAACATGGAACTGCGTAATCACTATAATGAAGACTGGGTGGTTCATTACGATCCCGACGATCTCTCCCAGGTACTCATCTGTAATGCGGAGGCAACCAAGGGTCACTATGTAAAGAAAGAAATCGGCGACCTGCGCTTCCTGATGCATCGTGATATCAAGACTCCGATGGCCTTAGTCGATCAGAAGCCGGAACATTTCGAACACCGTAAGAAAGTGAATGAGTTCAATCGACAGTTCGAGCAAAGGTATATTGAGAAGCAGGAGCATGTAGACGAAGTGATTTATTCTATGCGGGAGAGAATTCCTCTACTTAAGAGTAACAACCTGCTTGACCGGGCATTGATTCTGGACAGTAAAGGAAGGCACAAGGATAGAAAATATGAGGCAAGGGAAGATGTTCAGGATGTGGAATACGAGGAGATCTCCTCCGGACCGGTCAAGATACTGCCTCCTGTCGCGGACGACGATTACGAGTGGAGCACTTCAGATATGAGTTTTTCAAGATAATTAATAACATAAAAACAATATAAAGATGGACAAGAAAGCATTAAAACTGTACATAGAGAATTTGATAAACCGCGGTTCCTCACCTGCAGAACTGGCACGTCGCTGTGGCGTATCCGACACCGCCATGTCGCAGTTCCGTTCTGGAAAATATGGAGCGAATGACGACAACCTGGCAGCCAAGATAGCATCAGGGCTTTATTTCTACGAAAACTCACGTAACGTAGTTGACAGCGTAACCTCATACAAACAAGTTATGACGGCCTTTACTGCAGCGAAGAAAAAGAGTAAATGGATATGTATCAGCAGCCGTAGTGGAAGTGGAAAAACACAGTCACTCATCGACCTGTACAACCTGTACAGCGACAAAGGTGTAGTCTATATCAAATGTCGCAAATGGAGCAGCCGCAAGTTCCTCACCCGTTTGGCACAAGCTATGGGAGAAACCGTGAAGGGAAATATGGACAATGATGACTTGCTCGACTTGTGCGTCAGACACATGAACGGCATATCAGGTCGTAAGCCTATCCTGTTGATTGATGATGCCGGAAAACTTACTCATTCGGCTATGTGCACGCTTATTCCTTTATATGACGACACGCTTGGCCGCATGGGATGCTTGGTAGCCGGCACAGAAACATTGGAACGCAATATCAAACGCTATGTGGGACGTATTGAAGGATATGACGAGATAGACGGTCGTTTCGGACGGAACTATATAGACTTGTTTGGAGCGACAAAGAAGGATGTCATCAATATCTGCCTTGCTAATGGCATAGATAAGGAGATGGCGGAATCAATATGGGGAAGACTCCCTAAGATAAAGAAACAGCCACGTAAGGATGACCCTCGTGAAGTACTGTTTGCCGCAGACCTGCGCGAACTCATTGGAATGATAGACGATGTTGTCATCAGAGAAGAATTCAGCAATGGAGGGCTGCAGGTATGATTCGTTCCCTTTCTTTTGACAATATCCTGAACAAGAAGTACGAGTACATTCCCTTCTCTAAGGACTTCATGGATGCGTTCGGCAAGCGTCAGAAGTCAGGGGCATGGATCGTCTACGGGAAATCCGGACAGGGAAAGACTTCATTCACGTTCCAGCTGGCAAGAGAATTTGACCGTATTGGTTACAAGGTACTCTTTGCCTCCCTTGAGATGGGAACGGAGGCTGACTTTAAAGATTCCCTTCTCGGATTTATGAACTCATCCAGAAGTGGAATGATCTTTTGGGACGAGATGCCCACTTATGATGAATTTGACGAATATCTGGGTAAACAAAGATCTCCGGACGTGATCATAATCGACTCTTTGCAGAGTCTTGAAGGAGAGATGGATGTAACGGCCAAGCAGCTGATAGAACTCAGAAAGAAGTATAATAAGAAGATTTTCATCTATATCTCTCACGTGGAGGGAAGAGAAGTGCAGGGAACGATGGCTTACCGGATAAAGAGAGACTGTTTCTCCCGTATTGAAGTAAATGGCTTCCGCGCTAAATATATCAGTCGTGGTGCTCCCGGTCCAAAAGGATTCTACGTAATCTGGAAGGAGGGCTACGAGAGACAATGGCTGAAAGACAGTGACGAACCACTAAATGACATTGATTATGAACAATAACAAACCTTCCACCCTGATACTTTATGCCACTAATCCTCAGAAAACCTTGCTTCATCGCCTTAAGCGGCAGACAGGGATGAGTGAGGATGATTATCGCGCAATGATCTATGATGCCAGTAACGGTCGCACTGACTCATCCAGACAGCTATATAAGTATGAAGCTACACAGTTGATCAAAAATTTACTTGATCCGCAAGGGGTGAACGAGAAACGCCAGGAGGAACAGGCGAGAGTCGTGGGACAGATATTCGGTATATCTATGCACATCGGTATTCTCAACAAAGATTATCGTAGCGATGATCCTGAAGAGATTGAGATGAACAAGGCAAAGATCTCCTCCTTTCTGAAAAGACGTGGAAGCATCAAAAAGGATGTAAGCCGGCAAAATTTGGAGGAATTAAAAGAGACTTTAAAGCAGTTACAAACGATTAAGAAAAAGGAGGGAAAATGAAATGGATCTATAGCCTGATGATTGTCTCCTGTGTTATCGAAATCATCATCACGGACGATCAGATAATAAGGTGCTGGGCTTTCAGTTGCCTGTTCTGGGTACTGATCGCTTCCAGGAATAATAACGACAACGACAGAAACAAGAGAAATCAACATAGTATTAATTATTAAAATCAATTTTTATGGTAAAGACAAGAGTTAAAAAGACGATTATTACCGGTGTGACAAGTGAACAGGTAGAAGCGGCATTGAGCGAATTCTCGCAGGCTGACTCAAGAATTCAGAAGATCACTGCTGAGATGGAACTGAAGATTACTGCCATCCGTGACAAGCATGCGGAGGAGCTGGCAGAACTTCAAAAGAAGAAGGATGACTCAATGGAGATCCTTCAGGTATTCGCTACGGAAAATAAAGAAAGCCTCTTCTCTAAAACAAAGAGTTACAAGAGTGCTCATGGAATTTTCGGATTCCGCACAGGAACTCCCAAGATCAAGCAACTGAAAGGTTTTACAAAGGAATCTGTGCTTGCTTTGGTAAAAGCTATTCTCCCGGATTATATCCGCACAGCGGAAGAAGTCGCGAAGGACCGCCTGCTTGCTGACCGTGATAAGGAAGAGGTAGCAGATAACCTGTCTAAATGCGGTATGGTTGTAGTACAAGATGAAACATTCTATGTGGAACCCAAGAAAGAGGATCAGTCGTCCTAAATACTCATATGCTCCCATCGGTAGCCGGTGGGTAGTTTATCACTGGGAGGAGATAGGGGATATCTGCACGGCAGACAAGGTGGCTGAATTCCCCACCAGTGAAGAAGCGCGCAAAGAATGCTATCGGCTCAACGGCTGGAAATATGAAGAGCCTGAGAAGAGAAAGAATAACCTCAAGTATTAATAATTTAAATTTTTACATTATGAATGAAATTTATTGGATGACCGTAATTGGTAACCTGTCCACCGCGTTGACAGTCATATGGATTGTAGCTTTGATAATTGTCGTTGTCATGCTGTTTGTTTTGTTGGCATCAGAAGGTGATGTAATCGAGGATAGGGACGACGCACACATATTCTTCAAATGGTTAAAGCGCATTGTTGTTTGTGGTGTAATAGCGGCGATGGCGAATATTTTTATTCCGACGACCAAGGAACTGCTTTATATCTATGGTATCGGTGGTACGATTGACTATATCAGGACCAATGATACAGCAAAGCAGCTTCCGGACAAATGTATCAAGGTGCTTGACCGTTTTGCGGATAAATATATTGACGAACCTGAAAAAGATAAATAATTATGGGAATGCACACATGGTTTGAATGTAAAATCCGTTACGAGAAAGTCGTTGAAAACGGAATGCAGAAAAAAGTAACAGAACCTTATCTGGTAGATGCTCTCAGCTTCACGGAAGCGGAAGCAAGGATAATCGAAGAGATGACTCCCTTTATCTCCGGAGAGTTTACCGTTTCGGATATCAAGCGTGCCAACTACAGCGAAATTTTCCCCAGTGATGCCGAATGCGACGACCGCTGGTTTAAATGCAGGTTGTGCTTCATCACGATAGATGATAAGAGCGGATCTAAGAAAAAGACAAGCACCTATGTGCTGGTACAGGCTGCGGATCTGGGACGGGCGAAGGAGAACCTTGATGCCGGCATGAAAGGCACAATGGCAGAGTATGAGGTAGCCTCGGTAGTGGAAACAGCTATCATGGACGTATATCCTTATACAGCTAATCCTGAATCCTCGGACGAGAAGAAAAATCAAGAATGAACAGTTCAAAGGTAGTCGTAGTCCTGCTCATTGTATGTGGGCAGGACTCCCATAACGATCTGGAAGAGATGGTGAGCAAGGTTGACATGGAAGATGATCTGCTACAGATTAAGATGCGGGACATCGAGTATGAGATAGATTCCTTCAGGCAAGAGGAGAATAAACGAATGCACTACGGCTGGCATACACGTGATAAGCCTTTCCATCCGCAAAATTTCAAACGAGAGATCACCTGGCATCGCATCAGGAGCCGATGCTTTTAAAGACAATTAAATAACCATTTAAAGACAATCCAATCTATGAACTTAAAAGAGAACAAAGACAAGAAGCCGATGAAGGTTATCCTCAAGGATGTTTCCCGTGTGACGGGAGTATCAAAAGATCTGATACTCTCCCGTCTAAGGAAACAGGAGGTGGCTGACGCAAGAATGCTGTTTTGTCATATGGCTCGTAAGGAAGGTTATCTTTTGCGTGAAATCGCATCTTTTATAGGGCTGACCTACTCTCGTGTATCTATGGCATGCTGTGATGTGGTACTGAGAAAAGAGACGTTTCGCCCGTTCATTGACAAATTATCCGCATCCGTGAAGACATTGTCTGATACAAGGAAAAGGAAATGTGTGCTGACACTAAAGGAAGGCGAACATGAATGGCCATTAAAGGCTTACCAGTCCCCTGTTGGGATACGACATGAGGGTAAGCGTCCTAACATGGTAATCATTGACTGTTATCAGGAGTGTAATCAGAAACAGTTATTAGAATTATCCAGATATCTGGAAACTATTGCCAAGGCAATGGCAATTCAAATTGAACAATTATGAATAAAATAAGACTAATACTTCGTTGGTTATTTATTCCATTGTGGACTACACTATTTTTTGTGTATTTGCTTATATGGTATATACAAATGAGTTGGTACTATTTCAGCTTTCAAGATTATTGGAATGCTTTTCTAATATTATGGGATAAAATAATGCTATTAATGAGATTAAAAACATTAGAATAATGAACATTGGATTAATCGACGTAGATGGTCATAACTTTCCCAATTTCGCTCTTATGCGGATATCCGCCTATTACAAGGCAAGAGGCGATCAGGTGGAATGGGCAACTCCTTTTAACAGGTATGATAAGGTGATGGCGAGTAAAGTATTCACCTTCACTCCTGATTTTAACTATCTGACGCTTCAGGCAGACATAGTTGAGAAGGGTGGCACAGGATACGATATCACCGGTAGACTTCCTGAAGAGATAGAAAACAGCCGACTTATGGATTATTCCATTTATCCACAATATAGCTTTTCTCTTCAGTTCTTCTCAAGGGGCTGTATCCGGAAATGTCCATTTTGTCTCGTTCGTGAGAAAGAGGGATATATCCAGGCAGTAGAACCAGTTGACTTGAATCCTGAAGGAAAATGGATCGAAGTACTTGATAATAATTTCTTCGCCAATCCTGAATGGAGGCATGCAATTAGTTACCTGTTAAAACAAAATCAGATGGTTAATCTGCATGGCGTTGATGTTAGAATCATGAATGAAGAGCAAGCCTTCTATCTAGGTAAGTTGAGATTAAAAAGGAGGATACACATTGCCTGGGATTTGCCTTCAATTGACCTTACAGATAAGCTCAAAGAAGTGACTAAATATATCAAACCTCGTAATTTGTCTTGTTACGTTCTAGTAGGTTACAACTCAACCGTTGAGCAGGACATGTATAGGTTGAGCAGGCTTAGAGAATTAGGGATTTCTCCTTTTGTGCAACCTTACCGAGATTTTAATAATGATCGAAAACCGACTTTATATGAAAAGGATCTTGCGCAATGGGCTAACAAACATCAGATATTTAAGGCTTGTGAATTTAAGGATTTCTCGCCACGTAAAGGATTTAGATGCGAATATTACCTAAAATAATAAAGACAATGAAAACAATTGACTCAATTATCATTCACTGCTCAGCAACACGTGCCGGACAGGATTTACGTGCAAAGGATATAGACCGTATGCACAAACAAAGAGGCTTTAACCAGATCGGTTATAATTTCGTGGTCGACCTTGATGGTCATGTAGAGAATGGACGTCCACTTTCTATTGATGGGGCTCATTGTAATACAAAGGGATTTTCCGGTGTATCTTACAATAAGCACTCAATTGGTATCTGCTATATTGGTGGTTTAGATGCGAGTGGAAGACCAGCCGATACTCGTACTCCCGAGCAAAAAGCGGCATTACGTGGACTTGTGGCGAAATTGTGTAAAGAGTATGATATCATCGAGTTACTTGGTCATCGGGATACTTCACCTGATCTGGATGGCTCAGGTGAGGTGGAACCGGCGGAATTTATCAAGGCATGTCCCTGCTTTGACGTGCGATCTGAGTTCTCTAATTTTTTACGTAATGTTGTTGTGAAAGCAAAATAACCCTCAATACAATATGAAGCAAATAATAGAAAAGGCTGCTCGAATTGAACGAGAGAAAATCATACAAGAACTTCATGCTGCCTATAAGATTCATAAAGACCCGAATCACTACATAACATCTAGTGCGACAATTGGACAGTATGCTGTTCCCTTGTTTAAGAAAGGTGCTGAATGGCAGAAAGAACAAGTTATTGAAATCCTTTCCTCCGTTTTAGAAAATTGGGTACATGGCGGTGATGCGGATTGCATCATTGCGGAGTTCGAAGAAAGATTAAATGATTAATAACAAATTAAAATATGAGTGAATTGAAAATTGGGGATATAATTCCCTATAAGAATACAAGAAGTAACATAAAACTTGCTGAAATTCTCTCTTTTGAAACCGTAGAAAGCGGGAAAGTATGGTTTCATGGCATTGATACGGAGACTAAAGCAAAGGTTTGGTATCCGGTGCATATATCCCAAACTTTAGGAGAACCTAAATGTAACTGTTTAAATCCATTCTGCCCTACGTGCGGGAATGAAGTTTATGAATAACCCTCAAAACAAGATATGAGTTGATTTATGGTAACAAAAACAACATTCAAAAAGAAGTTCCCGGACGTTAAAGTACAGAAGCTGCAGACCAGTGTTGTCTTCAGCAGGCAACAGGTGGAAGAAACCGTGCTGAAGATGTGCGATTCTCTCGGCACCGGACTGCTTTATTACAGTTATTCCAACAGATGGATAACTGTTTACACTTCTGAAAAAATGAAGAAGGCATTGGACTCGATGAAACCAGGTTCAGAAGTCTTTCACGAACATTATGGTGCCTATGGCAAGGTGGTAAGTGAAAAGCCTTCCATCATTTGCGGAGAGTTGTGTATCAGAGTTGACTTTGGAGGGATGCCGGAAAGTGGAGTGTATAGCTGTGTATGTTTTATAATGTAAAAAAATCAAATATGAGCAAAGGTGTAATTTTTAAATATAAAAGCAAAAACGGTGAAATGGTAAAAGCCGTTGCATTTAACAAAGAACAAGATTCATGTTTTTCAGATCATGGTAAAGTGTTCCTTAGAATATTGAACGATGATTGTACTTTCAAGAAAACAGAGGATGGCAAAGACATTATTGCCGTTAAAAACGGTGAAGAATTGGTACAGACAGGGTTTTGGGATTAATTAATAATTTATGAATATGAAGAAGAATAAAGGATTTACAACACCATGCTATATGGTTGTTAAAGACGGAAATCACGCTAATCGTCTAATGATAGCATTAAAAAATATTGGTGACAGAAAAGTATATGGAATACCAGAGAATGTCACATATCCTTGTGTTTGTGGGGTATCCACGAACATTATATCATTCGGTGAATTGAATGATTTAGCCGGATTCATTAATTGTGAAGAAAATGAAGATTTGTTTCTTGCATTAGTATCACTGCGAAAAGATTCAGATATTCATCAATGGTTTACTGATGGTGAGAAATGGGTAATCAGCGATATCCATTCTCTTCTTGAGCTGAAAGAGTATTTTCAATTAATTAAATTCGACTACTCAAAAACTCACAAGGCAACAGCCGAAGAACTTATCAAGCATTTTAATTCGTAACAAGAATAGATATGAGCAGAATACAGGAATTAGAAGCTGAAATACAGCGTGTAAAGAAAGAAGAAGCCGAGAGCAAGAAAGCTAAATACCAGCATTTCGTTGGTAAGTATGTGCATAGAGCACACACTTCGTATGAAAAGATTATCAGCATAGACAGAATTGATACAGATGAATTTGGTGACGAAGTAGTGTTTGACAGTATCTATGTTTATTTCGACAACAGAGGAGATGAATACAATAATGATGCAAGTATAAATCTACAAGGCTGGGGACAGGCTTATGCCGAAGAACTCGAAAAACAACTAATAAGCCAAGAGGTTTTTAATAAGGCATTGAATGACTGCATTGATTTAATAAAAAGGAGATTAGCGTAAAAAAGAATAGATATGTGCAAGTAAAACCACCTAAAAAAACAGAAAATAGTAACAATTTATATGCAAATCTGTATATTTGTACGTTATTTGTCATGTCGTATAATATAAAACACACAATTATGGAAGAAATTACATCATTTGTATTAATTGTAATTATCGTATTTGGTATATTACAGATTATCTTATTTTTTAAATTATGGGGAATGACCAACAATGTCAAGAAAATCAGAGAGTCATTTCTTACGGGGGCAGATGGTCTGTCTCCTGCCAAAATAGAATTTGCTATAGGGAATATAGAAAAAGCAAAAGAGTTGCTTAAAAAGGAATTTATCATAGATATATTCAAAATATATAAAGAAATAGTAGCAACTGACTATTCTCAACATCAGCATGAAATAAATGTTTATAATAAAGAATATAAAAAAATAGAAGCTCGTTATAGAGATTTTATTTGCAATTCTGATGAATATATAGATTTTACGAAATTTAATTCCTTTGATAAAGCAAAAGAGTTTTTTAAATAATTTGAAGTTTAACGTATAAATAATAACGGGTGCCCGGTAAATCAACCGCAGCATCCGTTATTCGTATATAAAACGTCAGTCCATCTTTTCATGGTCATTTTCTATATGATAGTTAACAACCATCCATTCCTCTTGTTTCCTTCTTTTTGTGGTCACAGAATTTGAAGCGGAAACAACTCTTTCGATTTTATGTATAATCCAGCTGTTATCATTTGCGTATTTACGTATCATGTCGTCCGGATACATCGTAAGCATAAATTTGCCCTCAATTTGTGACAACAAGTCTAATAATGCTTGCATATTATCACGGTCAAACATCCCGGAATAATGTCCCATGTTAAAACCTATATAGGGTGGATCTAGGAAGTGAAATGTATCCTTTGTGTCATATCGTTTGATAACTTTGAGCGCATCATCCTGCTCAATAGTACATTGTTCCAGCAGTGCTTTGATATCTTCTCCAAATGCATGCTTTGCATTATTTAGTGCTATTGTTTTCTTATTGTTTCCATTCTTGGCAAAGGAAAATGATCCGCTGAGGTTTCCCGAAAACGACAGTTTACTTAGTGCCCATACCGCCCAAGCTCGCTTTACCCTTGAGAAATAGTCCGGATGCTCATGAATAAATTTTGCGACTTGCAACTGCTCCCGGCTGTGTAACGTTTTTAATATTTCATCTTTCAAAGCATCATAGTCGGTTATTATCGTTCTGTAAAAATTGACAATTTCTCCATTTAGATCGTTGACAACATTGATTTGTGCAGGATCTTTAGCGAATAGTAAGGCAGCTCCTCCTGCAAAAGTTTCTGTATATGTATTATGTTGCGGGATCAATTGAAGGATGTCTTTTATCATTCCTTGTTTGCCTCCGTAGTAAGTGATTGGCGTTTTCATTGTTTTTAAATAAATTAGCAGGAAAGGATATTATAAAAGAGTAAGTTTAAAAATTAGATTCGAAGTAAAAACAGGGCTCCAGTACAAAAGACTGATCCCTGTTTTTATATTTAAGAAAAGTCAATCGATCATTTCCTTCCAGGGAATTTCCACTCCCTTCTTCTTCATCTTATAGAGCCACACAAGGAAGATCATTCCCTTGAATCCATCCGGATCTTCCAGATACTTCCTTGCAGCCTTGAGGATAACCGGTTCCGTGATCATTGCCTCCGGATACCAGTCGCTGTATAGCATGTTGGCCAGATAATGCAGGTCATGCAGGCTTTCCTTGTCCGGAAGCGAAAGTTTCTCTCTCTTGAATGCCTCGATGATATCCTCCATACTCCAGCGATGATTGGTGCCATCCACATTCTTCAGATGCCGGATCGCAAACTCTGCCAGCTTCTCGTTGAAGTGCTCGCCATATTTTTCGATGTACTCCCTTTTGTAGTCACATCCGATAATGATCATATACATGGCCTTTACTTTTTGAATTCGTTGATAAATTCAGAGATGGCTTCAGAGAGCTTGTCGACCTTACTTTCCAGATTGCCGATGCGCTTCTCGTTCTCCTTCTTTTCCTTGTAATCCGTATCCCACTCCTCCAGGATGTCATCACAGGTCTGCACGTTCTTCTGGTGTTTATCGTAGGAGTCTATGACTGCCTGACTCTGTGCACGTGTGGCACGCACTTCCGCGAGGATACCTTCCTTGTCGGCCGAGAACACTAACGTTCCGGCATAACATACAGAAAGCGTCTCCGGCATGGTGAAGGTCTGCGTCTTTTCTCCCAGCAGGAGGGTAACATCTACCACCCTTCCCAGGTTCTGAGGAGTCTGTCCGGGCTTCTGTGCCGGAAAATAGGGATCTCCGATGCTTACGACCTTACCGGTCTCGGCTTTCAGCGTTTCGTGGTTCAGCACGTATATGGGATATCCGTTCTTTAAATCTTTGATCAGCATAATTTAAATTCGTTTTAAAGGTTTTAAAAACAGTCTGGGAGGTTTCCCTCTTGTGGTCCTCCCGGCTGGAATAATTACGCAATTACGATGGTCAGCGAGTCGTTGAGCGTATAGGTATGTGCCCTTCCGCATTGTACGTCCGATCCTCCCTGTCTGCGTCCCACCGACGTGATGGTAACGGAAGTCGGAACAGCCGTCTGTCCCTGAAACGCCACAACGAAATGTTCGGTAAACAGTTGCGTGGCAGCCCTGCATCCGCATCCGGGAGTAACTACGGTTACCACGGCGGTAACGGGTACAAACACCGTTGTGCCATTAAGCACCGGTGTACCGGCGGTGTAATTCACCGTAACCTGCGGTTGCAGACTGGAATCGATACAGAAGGGTCGGCAAAGCCTCTCTTTGAATGTCGCCAGGACTGCCAGCTGATTGGCCACCGGTGCGGCGGCCAATCCTACGGGTGATAATGTAACCATATCAGTTCATGTTTTTTATAGTTACACTCCCCCGCACATATTTCCCGAAGCGCATCCGCATCCTCCGTTCATCACGGAAGCGATGTAGCGGTTCTGTCTTTCCTGGGAGAGTTCGAACTTAAGATCCTGGATCTTCAGCTTGTCCTCAGCCGACCAGTGGTTGTTCAGCGTATCGATGATACGTTGCGTGTTGTCTTGACCCGCGCGGATGATGTCGCACTTGTCCTGTTGTGCCTGGAAGGCGGTAGCGGAGAATCCCTGCGCGATAGCCACGCCCAGATCCCGTTGTCCGTTACGGAGCTCACCGGTCTGCTGACAGGTCGCAAGCTGTTGCTCGTATCCCATCTTCAGGATTGCCTGTTGTGTCTGGCAGCAGCAGTTTTGCAATGCCTGAATGACGTTACAATCACCCATATTGACTGCATTGATCACGCGCTCAGCCGAGAATCCCACTTGTCCGGATACCTCCTGGATAGCGGAACGTACAGCACAGATGGACTGGTTCAACATGTTGAAGTCACAGTTCAGGTTGTCTGACAACGAGCGGATGGCACCCGTATTTCCATGAATACCGTCCATGAGCAGATTGCTGTTCTGGTTGTCGGACATCTGTGTGCGGATCGCATTGAGTTGTCCCTGGATTTCGGCATTCTGGAGGTTTCCTCCCTGATTCCAGCCTTCGCCGTACATCATGCGCATCATGCCCATCATCATCATGTAAGCGAAAGGATTGTTCATCCAGTTGTTCGCACCGCCATTCATCAGGGCGGCCATTTCGGCACCATTGTCCTGTCTGCCGAGCAATGCGCCCATGAGCGCATCATTGTTGCCGCGGTAAGGATCTCCGCAACAAATAATCTTTTCTTCAGCCATAGCCTTTATAATTTTATTAGGTTCCGGTCACTACTTGACCGTACTGCAAACATACTAGTCTGTCGCCGGCTGTTCTACGCATCGCTTCCCATGCGCTTCTGATCTGTGACAAATAAATACCGATCATCGGTGAGGTGATGTTTCGTCTCATCAGGTGCCGGACGCCTCGGGCTGTTCGGTGAAGAAATGTTGCGATCTGGTCGGGATACAGTCCTTTCTCGGTCAGAAGGGTAACAAGAACATACCTGGCATCGGTAGCCTCCATATCCTTATAATCACCCAGAATTCTATCCCTTGTTACTTCCGTTTCTTGCTCTGTCAAGGAAAGCAGTCTAAAGAAAATTTCGCTCTTACACATAAATTTCTAATTTTTATTCTTATTTTTGTGCACCACAATAAACATAGCGCAATTATCCATGTTAAGGACTTTAGCCCTCAGCGTGTGGATAGTTGCGCTATCTTTTCCTTGTTTATTTGTGGTGATTTAAACGGAAGCGTTGAGGGCTTTTTTATAATTCCCTCCTTATAATTGCATATTTATCTAGAAATCATTACTTTTGCATAGGTATCAGTTTTTTATATTTAGAAGTTTTCAGGGTATGTCAAAAGGTAGAAGTTCAGAACTAATCGAAAAACGTAACGAGGCGTTGCTGCGTCGTTATTACTATTGGACTGAGGTACAGCGTCTTCGTTTTGATGATGCCCTTAAGATTCTTTCCGAAAGAGAGTTCTTCATCAGCATAGATCGCATCATGGCCATCATCCGTGAAAACTGCAACAAGATCAAGGATGTGAATGTCCGTCCCGTTCCCGTCATCAAGAAGCCACGTCTGACAGCCTCCCAGCTTTCACTCTTTACTGAGTGATCCATCCTCCCATACGGTTGTCTCATAGTGCATCTCATAGATCTTTATCCCCCTGGGCATGGTATAGTACCTGCTTCTTTTCCTTTGCATCGGCGTTTGGCAGCATTCGGGACGGTACATCTGCAAAAGAGAGTGTACCTGCCTGGTTTTCTCCATCCTTTCGGCTGCCTTTTCAGCAGTACCACTGGTGTAATGCGTGTCATCATAGCAGTCGATGGCCAGCTTGACGATGACGTTTACCGTTCCTTTCTGCATGATTCCGCCCACTCCTCCCAGAGTCTGCCACTGTACTTCGGGAGTGTCGATCAGCACCATCGGATAAACCATCGGATAGGTCTCGGAGTTCTCATCCTGCCGGTAAAGCATATCCAGCTGGCCGTAATCCTCGTCTACCTGGCCGTGCAGCCATTCTATGTTGTCGGCTATCCTTTTTTGGATGTCATTAAATAGTGTTTCCATTGCTATTTTAGTTTTTAGTTTGTCCCCGATGCGAATATCAGGGACAATCAGTGTTTACTTACCTGCCAGATCAATGCGTTCTCTTAAAGTAAGAAGATAGTCGTGCATCTGTACCTTTTGAACTTCCATTAAGGCAATCTGATTCTCGCCCGCAATTTCAACGGCATCCTTTCTTCCCAGAAACAGGACCAGCTTATTATATTTGTCCATCAGTTCATTGTATTCGATGCGCAGGCGATCAATAAACGTCTGATTGACAGGGTACCGGTCTTGCAAAGCATATCCAAGCAGGAACCAGACTTTATCCTCTATCTTCCGTAAGCAAATCTCTTTCCCGATTTCCTCACTATAATTAGCAGGATCAACACAAGTCGTTGATTCCCGTAAAGTAAAACCGTTCTTCATACGAACCGTCACATAGGTGCATGGCTTATCAAACTCCACTACCGTTCTTACGATCACATCTTGCATATTAGCAAGCACTTCTTCTTTGGTTACTGTTACCATTTTAATCCATATTTTTTTGTTAAACATTGAGTCCGCTTGCTGAAATTGCTTAGTAAAGCGGTTTTCTTTATAAATTTTCGCTGCGGTACATCCGACGGACAAGGCAACGGATATACAAATGAGTAAGATTTTCTTTATCATTATTTTGTTAATATATTTATAATCTCCTTTGTTACCTCCTCTCTGGTCATATCCCGGAGCTCCCGGCTTGGTCCGATAAAACGTCTCTGTGGCATGTTGACTTTGATGTCCAGCCTCTGTTTTTTCGTCAGTGCCATCGCCTTCCATTTCAGCGCCTCGGGCGGAGCGGCAGCAGCTTTCGCCTTCCGCGTCTTCTTCCCCATACGCTTGGTGATACCGGCAGCCTCGAAATACATCTTCCAGGCCATCTTTCGCATCTTGGGTGTCACTTTCGGATGGGTGGTAAAACTGCCTCCTTCATTATGTATTCCGGCATATTCGACCGGATTGAGAATGATCGCCTTGTACGATTCATGCTCATATTTGGTACTTCGTGAAAGATGGTTACGCCCGCTAAGCAGCGGAGTATACTCCTTCTTTTTGCCTTTGGCTGTATCCTGCCTGATTGTCCTTTTCCAGGGATGCAGTCCGTCGTCATAGAATCCTCCTTCCCTAAAGTTCCGGTTTACAAGGTTTACCGCCTTAGCTCCGATCTTGCGGGGAAGCGTGTCCTTGAAAGCCTTCTCGAGCTGCTTCTCTCGTTTGCGAAGTTCCCGGATCGCTTCATTTACATTCATCCTTTCCTCCTTTCCAGAAAATCCCTTACTGCCTTGTCCGCTGTCGGGTAGGCATTGGCAATATAGGGATGTGTGTCGCTAAAGATCTTCGCATCCCGTCCCGGATTATTGTCCAGACCGGCAGACGGTTTGTAGTCCGAGAGGGGTATACCGTATTCGGATGTAGCCGGTTCATCCGTCTGTTCAAGCGAGCATTTGCAATTCCAGCGGTCTCCGGGACGGTGACTCTTCCAGAAGCGATGTCCCTTGGGTAGTGTCAGTTCGATTCCCCAGAACTGCGCATGCAGGGGATCGGGATCGGCACTGGTTGTGGGCATCCATCTGAGGTTGGGCAGAATATCCTCGTCCCTTTCGAACACTCTCCAGTCAGCCGCCTGATGCGCACGAATGATGGCCGTATCATATTCCGTATCCAGCCACGCCGTATTGTATGTACCGATAATCCCCTGTACATCTTCCTGGAACCGATAGAAAGGCTTGAGCTTCCCTTTCTCGTCAAGCAGCTGCGAGGCAATATCGTTCTGCATCCGGTGGGTACGGAAGGCGGAGAATACCTCGTTGTTGCCGCGTATCTGCTCATAGAAGTCATGTTCGGGATCACGGCTGTCCCTTATCCCGAATCCTTCATCCGTTGCCCGGTTAAACGTTCTGATTGTTGCCAGGAACAAATCCTCGTCTATCTCTTCCTCTACGTTAAACGTCTTATAAAAGATATCCCGCAGAATCCTTGTCATCAGGTCTTCGGTAAACTCGAAAGCAACCGCCGCTGCCTGGTTGGTGAAGATAGGATGCCCGTGACAGTGAGAACACCGCTGACCATACAGATCATCCATTACCATTTTAAAGCCCCGCTTTTCGGGGCGTGCGCGAAAAAAGCCTTGATACGGTCTACGATTCCGTCCTCCTGCTTTTTCTCCCGCTTCTTTTCCTTCTTTTCCGGCTGCTTCCCTCCAGGTGGCAGTTCATTCTTCATTGTCTCCTGACTGTCAGTTGTTTCCCTCTTGAGCTCATCATAATTGTCCGGTTTGGGTATTCCGGTGGTCTCATAGATATAGTCATCCGAAACAGGTGTTCCCATCTGCCGCATACGCGATATGATATTTATCTCTTCGCTCGCTGTGGTCTCTTTGGGCTTGACGTAATAGAATTCCCCGCCTCTTGTGTCGTATCCGAAGGCGGTGAATATATCGGTCATGTCGTAGTTCAGCGTATTGAGTATCAGATTGCGGTCCGCTTCGTTTAGTTTTTTCTCTCCCTTCTCCTGTACAGTTCCTAATGCCTGTGTTCCCCGCTCCGATGCCTGTGTGGTCAGGGTATTGCCCAGCACGATCTTACTGATCTCATCGTTGCAGGTATCATACAGCCCTTTATAAAGGTCGGAACTGCCGCTCTTGCTGCCGCTCTCAACCAGTTTAAGGTTTGTCTGGTCGGAATGCAGATATACTCCTGCGCCGCCCTGTTCCATCATATCCTCCACGGTCTGACTACGTGATTCCGTATCACCGGCACTGTAGGTATATTCCCGTATGGGCATGCCGAATATCTCACAGAACTGCGCCCAATCACCCATGTCATTGTTCTTGTACAACACATAGGGAGTGATTCTTGCCAGCCGTCCCAGGCTGCGTTTGTCCCCAACAAAGAGCATCGTATGGTAATTCTCCAGCGGTTCTCCGAATATCTCCTCCTGTCGGTGTTTGACCAGTTCCCGAACGGGATCATAGTTCTTGCGGGGAATCAGGATATAGTCCAGCCATCCGCTCTTGTCTAGCTTAAACTGGAACAGGGAGAATCCCCAGAAATCCGAGTCTATCAGGTCACCTATAAAGCGATAGAACCAGGGAGAACGCAGAAGCGTGTTGATCCTTTCATCCGGCTCGCCATTACGTCTGAACTCGATCTGCGAGCACTGCACGGCAGCCTTCCTCTTTTCGATAACGCTGCTTGTATGTCCGTCCATGAGAATTTCCTCGTACAGGTCATAGAGTTTTATCCTTTGTGAGAAATCCACGTCGATGGCTCCCCGGATAGCCTGCATGTAATCCTGTATGTCCTTGTGGAATAGCCTGGGAGCGGTAATGATGATGGTTCCCGGTGCGATCTTGCCCGGCAGCGGCATGTTGCCGCTTATTGATATTTCCTTCTTCTTTGCCATTTTAGCGATGTGTTACACGTTTGGGATTACTTCTTATCTGTGTGGGCATATTGGCCCGGACCGTATCGTCATCCAGACTCGGAGCATCGGCTATGCTGAGTTCCATTCTGCTGACCATCTCAAGCCATTTGACAGCCCTCTCGTAGCGTTCCTTGCGGAAAGGAGAGAACTTTTGAGGATTGTGGATGCTGCAGACATGGTAAAGGGTGATGTCTATGGCGAACATGAGTATGAGCGCGTTCCTGTCCTTTCCCCTTGCAGAGAATATCTTCTCGCAGTCATAGCGTGAGCCGAGATACGATTTCATCTGGGCTATCGCCTGGTCCTCGCAGATTTCCAGGACCGCTTCGTCCTGTCTTATGATGCTGTCCAGGATCTCCCTGTGGATGCTTGCATCGTAGTCATCCGGATTGATAAATTCAGCCATTTTCTACCTCCTATATTTGTTAAGGGAGCGCAGTTTCTCCCTTTTGATCGTAATTGTCTTCTCCATGCTGCCCGCCTTCGTATCTATTACCCTGTTGCCGCCTTCCACGCAGTCCGGGCCATCTGCCGGGTACGGAAGCGTCAGGTCGAAAAGCTTGAACTGGTCGGTAAGCTCCTTCATGTCCAGCGAGTCTTTTTCCTGCTCATTGAAAATGAGGTTTCCTTCCCTGTCCAGCGGTTCGAGGTTCGCCTCGATACGGGTCGCCTTGTCTGTCTTCCTGTCCTCGTCGGGCTTGATGTTGAGCGGAATACCGTGCTTCTTGCGCAATCTGAGCAGATGCTTTCGTAAAACCTGCTGGAAGAAAGGGTCCTGCAGCTTGTTGTTCTCCACGTAGCAGTAGACGGTCGCCTTTCCCTGTACGTAGCTGTACTGGTTGAAGAACGCTTCGATAAAATCCTCGTTCTTTCCCCTAAAAACCCTTGCCTTGATGACGTATAGTGTACCTTTAAGCTTTCCCAGCAGGCAGACGGATTTGAAGGAAGCCTGCTTCTTCTTGCTTTCTCCCGGAGCGGGGTCGCCGTAAATGACCAGATACCGGAACTTGCTGAGCGGCGGGACTTTACCGAACACGACATTTTTGAATATATTGCCTTCGCTGACGGGATTGTTAAAGAACTCCTTCTGCGCCGATGAAGTGCTGATAAGAGAGAGGAACATATCGATATCCTCTTCCGAGTTTTTTGCCGGCCATACAGATAGTCCGTTCTTGTCCCTGATGTTGATAATGTCCACATGTCCGATACCGTGCTGCTTTTGGAGTTCCTTCGCCTTTTCGATGGCCCTTTTGATACAGCAGTCCATTGCAATGATGTTCCCATTGAAAAGGATGCGGTATCTTCCCGATACAGACATGGCGGGGATCAGCGCGTCCTCCAGCCATTTCCATTTATTTTTGATACGTTCGCTGTTGCGGCATTCCTCGTCGGTGTCGATATCATCAATCAGGATAAAGTCCGGACGCACGTTCTTGTTACGGGTACCGCGCGGGGACTGTCCCGCTCCGATGGCGCGGAAGGAACATCCGGATCTCAGCGTAAATTCTCCCGTCTCCCATTCGCCCAGTTTTCTCTGTGGACCGTAATCCTGGATGATTCGCTGGTTTTCTTCGAAGTTCGCCATAAAGGGTAGCAGCAGACGCTCCGCATTGTCCAGTGAGTTGGATATCAGCAGCACGTTGCGTATCTTGCCGGTAAGGGCCAGGTAGCTTATTTCCATCATGGCCCGTGCCGATTTTGCCAACTCGCGCGACCACGCGCGTACCTCATACCATCTCTCGTGGGTGAGAATACGGTGTGTAGCCGCTTTATGAAACTCCGCCGCCTCCGAGGTGCAGTACATCTCAAAATAATAGCGAAACCAGCTTTCCGGATCTTTCTCCAGATGACGACGGCGTGCCTGAATATCTGCTGTCGTATCCATCGGATTGATGTCCGAACTCTCCTTGATGGAAACGACCAGGTCATTCCATTCCGCCAGTTCCGCCCTGTCTTTGGATGTAAGTTTGAGTTTTGTCATACTACATCAGAGTTTTGATTTTATATAGGCATCCAACAGAGGTACGATCTCCTTGCTGCGTGCCATGTCGTAGGTGCGCAGCCACTTGACGAAACTCTTGAATACAGAAAGGATATCAGCCAGTCCGACATCCGTTTCCATTTTCTTGATCGCATTTGAGATCTTGGAGATGGTATCCGATTCAGCCGCGTTGGCAAACCTCTCTCCCGCGGGCTTCTTATTAATGGCCGCGTTCAGTTCCGAGAGTTGCAGGTACAGGTTCTTGAGCTGCTCCTCACGTGTGATGGTAATGGAAACCTTGTGACGTTCCCAATTCCCTTCCTTAATCCACCGGGAGACAGTCTGGCGTTTTACTCCTACACGCTCGGCAATCTCCTCCTGTGTTAGGTCTTCTCCAAGATAAATACTCTTTGCAAAATCTTTCTTCTGTCTGCTTGTCAATTCTGCCATTTTATGATCATTTATTTTTGGCAAAATTCACATATAATTATCTAATAAGCAATACGTTGTACTTATGATACAACTTTACAGATATACCATGCAACCACAAAGTTGTATCATGTGCAACGGGTATTGTAAGGGGTAAAAAAACTGTTCATATTTGCAGCATAATTTTAAAGTTGGCCGCATGAAAAAGCGATACTTCAATATGATACCATCCCCTGATACCGCCTGTATTCTCCTGTATGGGGAGATAGGCGGTTTTGACGGAATCAGCGACAAGGACATTGTTGCCGAGCTGTACGAATATGCCTCGATGTACAAGAGTATAGATATACGTGTCAATTCTCCTGGAGGCAGCGTATATGCCGGTATGTCCATCTTCAACGCTCTTCGTAGCAGCGAGGCTGACATTACCATTTATGTCGACGGAATTGCCGCCAGTATGGCCAGCATCATTGCCCTGTGCGGAAAGCCTGTCTATATGAGCCAGTATGCCCGTCTGATGCTGCATGCTCCCTACGGCGGATGCTACGGAAACAAGGAGGAGCTCAGGGCTGTCAGCGATGAACTGGCATCCCTGGAGGATACGCTTGCTGACATGTACGCCTCCCGTCTGGGCAAAACACGTGAGGAGATCAAGGATACTTATTTCGACGGAAAGGATCACTGGATCACAGCGAAGGAAGCGAAAGAGATGGGGCTTGTTGACGGTATCTATGACATCAAGGAGAAGGTGGACGCCCAGAGCCCGCAGGATATCTATGCTGTTTTCCAGGCCCGCCTGAACAGTCAATCATTTAATACCCATAATAACATGTATGAAGAACTGAGAAAAAGACCCTCCTTCGCCGCGTGCGCGACGGATGAGGATGTAGTGCGCATGCTTGCCTCGCTGGAAAACAAGGCGGGGCAGTATGACGCTGTTGTGAAGGAACGTAACGAATTGAAAGCCAGCCTGGACGGGTATGCCCAAAAAGAGAAGGAGGCCCGTGAGCTGGAGATCAAGAACCTGCTCGAGTCGGCAATGCAGAAGGGGCGTATTGCTCCCGCCAGCCGTGATGCGTACAAGGCCATACTGGAAAAGGACTTCGAGAATGGCAAGAAGGTTATCGAAAGTCTGCCAGAGAAGAAAAGTATAGAAGATGTACTGGATGTCTCTGCTCAGAACAAGGAGTCCAGCTGGAACGAGAAATGGAACGATATCCAGAAAAAAAACGGTTTTAAATAAAAAATAAAGCAATATGGCTGTAACTATTGTCAATACGAACTACGACGGTGAGGTACTCGACAGAATCCTCACCAAAGCCGCTACAGGCAACGAGCTGGTACAGAAAGGTCTTATCAACCTGGTGCCCAATGTATCGAAGAAATACTCCATTCCCCGCTTGAAGACAAGCAAGATGCTCCGCAAACGGGTGGAACAACCTGAAGACAAGGATTCCAAGGGGAATTTCAATTACTCGGAAAAGTCGCTGGAACCGAAGGATTTCATGGCTTTTACTACTTTCAATCCACGTTCCTTTGAGGCAATCTGGCGTCCGTTCCAGCCCAAGGGTAATCTGGTATTCCGTGATCTTCCGCCCAATATTCAGAATGTGATGCTTAAGGCGCTTTCCGACCAGGTGGACTTCGAGTTGGGATATCATTTCGTCAATGGTATCTATGTGGATGACAAAGAGGACGACGAGCATCTGTTCAACGGAATCCTTATGCGTGTATTCGAAGATCCGGAGGTGATCCGTGTACAAGCATCTGCTAAAGACACGATGATCGAACGCCTGATGCGTGTACGCAAGGCAACTCCGCAGGTACTTCGCAATAATCCCAGCTTTGTCTATATCATGTCCGTGGACGATGCGGACCGTTATGACGACGAACTGACACAGCGCATGGGCAAGGGAGCCAACTGGACGGACACCAACTCGATGCGCTTCAAGGGAACTACCATCAAGACCATCGCCTCATGGCCTGACGGTCTTATTATCGGAACCGTTGCGACTCCTACCGAACAGTCCAACTTCTGGGGAGCTGTCAACCTGCAGAATGACTTTGATGTAATCCAGATCGACAAGCTGACCAATGCCGGTGAAAGATACTTCTTTAAGATGCTCATGACAGCGGATACCAATACTGCCTTCGGTGAGGAAGTAGTTATGCTGGATGTACGTGAGGGTAACAGCATTACAGCTGCCGGAACTGCCATCACCATGACATCACAGAATGACGCGGTGCTTCTGTCTCCTACAGCAGATACGACCTATACCATTGATGGTTCAAAAGTACTTTCAGGGGCACGTCTTGCTGTCACCAACCAGGCTGCCTCCTTTACGGCAACCGTACAGGGTGTTGAAGTACCTGCAGGTAAGAGTACATCTCTTTACTTTGATGGAAAATCATGGTTTGAAGGAGAGGTAGTAAATGTAGGTATCAGCGGCAAGACAGACTCAGAGAATGCTTCGAAGGCGAGTGTGGCCTCTGCTATCAAGGAAACATCCGAGGAAGAAGAAACTGAGTAATCATCTCTTACCTGAATCGCAATGGACTGGAGTACCGTACTTACCCTTCTGCAGGACTGGTTTGCTCCTACAGGGATAGTCGTCATGGCCATCGGCTGGTGGCGTGACCGTAGGCTGACGAAGGTCCGTGCGGTCAAGGAAAACGAAGGCGTGTATCATCAGCTGTATGACGACCTCTCTGCGACAACTCTCAAATTAAGTGATCAAATAAGAAAAGTCAATGGAAAGATCATCATTTTCGAACAGGCATTTCGCAGGTGCCATCAGTGCAGGTATGCTGAGCATTGTCCTGCTCTTATCTTCCTGCGCAGCAAGCAGGGAGAACCGGACAGTCGTCCGCTCGGGGTCTCTTCAGCGGAGCGGAACCGAGGTAATCACCTCCGCGAAGGACCCGATGAGGATGGCGAGCCTGACACTGGAGCCGGAACGTCTGCGGATGATCGCCAGCCTCCCTAAAAACATAGGTGTGCAAAAACAGGAAAATGGTCTGAATCTCAGAATTGAGTCTGACGGAGAAGGTGGCGTGAACGTCACGGCACAGACTGAAGGGAAGCAGGAGATCATAATAGAGAGGACGTTCACGGAGAATAGTGAAACGGATGAGACGCTCAAAGAGGAAACAACACCATCACCCTCCTTTTGGGAGCGGGCAAAGATAAAGGTCATAGGATTGTGTCTTATATGCCTGCTCCTTTTAACAGGGTCCCGGTGGCTTAAAAGCAAATTAAAAAACAATTTAAATTAGATTGATATGGAGAATACTGGAGCTATCTATGGAGTAAGCTCGCTTAAATATAACGGATCGGCACTTGGTCTGATTTCCGAGGACGGCATGCAGCCGGGCGGAGATTCCGCTACCAAGAACCGTATCTGGGCGGCACAGAAACGCAATGCGCCGTTTGCTGTGATCAAGGGTACTCCCGGAACCAAGATGTGGACGTTTACCCTGATTGAGCTGCTGGCTAAAAACATGGTACAGGTCATGGGTGGAGAGGCTGATGAACAGGGTAACTATACCCCGCCGACCGAGGACAAGGATGTTCAGGGCGTGTTTGATATCGGATGTACCACTGGCCATACTATCCGTATCTATAACGGGCTGCTTACCTGCAACTTCGCCAACGGCATCAACTTTTCTAACGTACTGGGTATCTCGTGCGAACTGGAAATGCAGGAGGCGGGCGAAGGCAAGCCTGCCTACAAGATCTTTGCACCCGGTGAGGTACCACCAGCAAGCGAACTGCCTAACCAGGGAGCATAATGAACAGCAAAGCTACACAGCGCCAGGCAGCTGAGATGCTGCTTGACGTTGGCATACGCATACCAGTGATACCCTGCAGAATCTTCGGCAAACGAAAGGGTAAGTCATCCCTTATTATGCATCGTCCGCCGGCAGGAGCTATCATCCGGATTGCCCTTCGCTATCTGAAGCTGGGTGTTACACCGGAAGAGATTAAGGAAATGGAATATGATGCCCGTCTTAAGTTCATCGCAGAGAAGGGGAAAGTGGTCAGTGAGATTGTTGCCCTGTCCATCTGCACGGGATGGATCACCGGATGGCTGTTTGTAAAGCCCGTTGCCTGGTATCTTAGATGGCGTGTACATCCTGCCATGCTTACGGCAGCACTGATGCAGCTGCTATCGGGTATAAACGTACGGGCTTTTTGCAATACTATTCCATTGGCAGCGAGGGCGGCAAAGCTGCTCGAACCAATCGGAAGCCACAAAAAGAGGATGAGTTAAAGGGTCGTAATGAAGGTCCCCATAGCATCCTTGGAATTATCGCTCAGTCTATGGAGCGGTTCGGATGTTCGAAACACTATATCCTTTGGAAGATCAGCTACGCGGAGCTGCTGGTAATGAACATGGATGTCAGCCGGTATATCTCAAAGGAGGAGCTTATCGAAAGGGAAAAGAACCGTCGTCCGGAGACTTTTACTACAGAATATTTTCAAACAAGATTAGGAGGATAAATGGAACCCGTCAGACTGGAAATACTGCTTGATGACAAGACGCTCAAAGGAATGCGCTCGGTAGAGGGCAACCTTGGGAGTATGGGTAAATATACGGAAGCGGTCATTGCTAATCTGGAGTCCCAGCTCAAGAGTCTGCAGAAACAGTTCAAGCAGGCGATGTCCACAGGTGTGAATACCGATGCGCAGATGGCGGATATTCAGGCACTGCAGGGAGTTATCGGGCAGCTGAAAGCGGAACTCGAGGAACTGAAGAAAATCGGCAAGGGCAAACTTCTAAAACTCGATATCTCTCCATATATCACTGCGGAGGTCCAGGCACTATCCTCTGCCGAGCAGAAGATGAAGGTGATCATCGCCAATATGCAGCAGGATCTGGATGCTTTGCGGCAGAAATCACTGGAGGCTACCGTCACAGGTGTCGTCAACGAGCAGGACCAGACAAAGATCAAGACACTGGAGGTCGGCATCCGTTCCCTGACGGCTGAGCTGGATAAGTATACGGCATCCAAGAACAGGTCGAACGAGACTCCTGTCATACAGGATGATCCCGCTCCCAAGCTCAACAATGTGAAGATGAGCATGCAGCAGATTGCCCGTGAGCTGCCTGCCCTCGCCATGGGGCCGCAGATGTTCTTCCTGGCTATCTCCAACAACATCCCCATGTTTACCGATGCACTGGCATCGGCACGAAAGGAATATGAAGCTCTGACTGCCGCAGGAAAGAAAGCCACTCCTGTATGGAAACAGGTACTCTCTTCCCTGTTCTCCTGGCAGACGGCAATGGCTGCGGCAATTACGCTGACTGTCGTATACGGAAAGGAGATCGAGAATTTTATTAAATCGATGATGTCTGCCGGCAAGGCAAGCATCAGCCTTGCGGATGCACAAAAGAAAATAAATGATTCTTTTACAAGCGGATCGAGCAAGGTGGGTGATCAGATAGCTAAAATCAGATCCCTTCAGGAGCAATGGAATCATTTGGGAAACAACCTTAAGGAAAAGAGAGAATTTATCAAGGATAATGCTGATGAGTTCAAGAAGCTGGATGTTGCTATCAAGGATGTTGATGATGCGGAGAACCTGCTTGTCAAAAATACTCCGGCATTTATTGAAGCAATGGCACTCAGAGCCCAAGCTGCCGCAGCACAGGAACTGGCGGCAAAGGAATATGCCCGTATGCTCTCTGCGCAGGCAGATCAAAAGAATGCGGGGAAAGCCAATGTGTTTCAGGCTTTGTATAGAGGATTGTTTGAAGTTGTCGCCAATAAAGGAGGTAAAAAAGAGAAGGATTATTTTACTGCTCAGATAAATCAGGCCAAGGAAGCCGGAGATGTATACACAGAATTGGGTGTAAAAGCCGAAGAAGCTGCAAAAAAAATACTTAAAGCTGCCGGTATCGATGACTATGAAAAAAAGGACACCGGCAAATCCGCCCGCGACTACCAGGATGAACTTGCCGATGCACGTATAAAGGCACAGCAGAAGCTGGAAGCCGCCCGCATCGCTGTGATGAAGGACGGAATCGAAAAAAGACAAAAACTAGCTAAGCAGGAACTGGAAGAAACTCTTGCTGGGATCAACAAGCAGGAACGTGACACGCTCAAGAAGATGGAGGAAGCCGAGAAGAACCGGGGTGTCAAGTCTACTCCTGAAGAGAAGAAAGCGGTAAAAGACAATGCCCAGCAGCAGCGTCTTGTTGCCTATCAGCAATACGCAAAGGATCTTTACGCGATTGACAAGGAGTTTCAGGATAAGGATCTCAAATCCTGGATTGAATATAACAAGGAATACGGCACCTATCAGCAGAAGCGTACTGCGATCATGAAGGAGTATGCCCTGAAGTCCTCCCAGGAGGGACTCAGTGAGGATGATAAGAAGCTGCTGGCCAAGCAGCGTGACGAAGCATTGTCCGCTCTCGATTTTACAGAGCTCAAGAACGTCATCAACTGGGATGTTGTCTTCGGTAACCTGGAGCGTGTGACTAAGCAGGAACTCCAAAAAGTAAAGAAACAAATCGTCTCTTTTCGTAACAGCCCGGAGTTCAAAAAGAATGCTACTCCCGAACAGATCAAGGTTATCGAGGAAGCTATCGGCAAGATCGACGAGGAAGTCATCAACAAAGGCGGATTGTTCGGCAACCTGACCGAGTCCATACGCGACTACTCCGAAGCGGTCGGTGAACTGACTGAAGCGCAGAAGGCATATGACGAAGCGGTAAAGAAATATGGGATAGACAGCGCAGAAGCTGAGACTGCCCGCACAAATAAGAACAAGGCGGAAGCCAAGGTCCGCAATACGGAGGGGAACCTGGAGACCTCAAAGGATAAGGCTGTTAAAAATCTGACAGCCGTCGCTGATGCAATGAACCAGCTTGGAGATGCGGATCTCAGCCTGACATCCTTTGGTAGTGCAGTCGGGTCTCTGGTTGATGTATTATCTCAGTCCGGAGAAGCTGTCGGTTCAATCATATCTGGCGTCTTGGCTATTTTTGATCAGATTGGACAAAAAGGTCTGGTTGGTTTCTTCGGTGATATTGTAAAATCACTGGGGCATACGGCTGAGAGAACATGGGGCGGCCTTGCCAATGTGCTGACCCTGGGTAAGTTTAATATTGGCGGTGCTGACTACTCCGACTACAACGAGATGGTCGACAAGTACAACAAGTTGAACGAAATATGGGATGAGCTGATCGATAAAAAGAAAGAATATATTGAAATGTCGTACGGATCGGAAGCGGCAAAGGTTGGTCAGGAAACCCTTGATCTTGCCCAGAAAAGCCTTGAATCCTACAAGCGGCTGGGTAAGGAACGGTTGAACTCGGGAGGATCTACCGGTTCCAATTCTATCGGTGTACGTATCCGCAAAAGTATGAGCCAGTACGAATGGGATCAGTGGGATGAATTTGCCCGCTTCATTGGCTGGGATCCGAATGATATCGGTTACCGGATGAATGAAATCTTCAGCCTGACCGCTGACCAGCTCGAACGGCTGAAAGAAATGGCTCCCGACTTCTGGGCAAAACTCACTGCGGATGAGTCTGTAGCGGAATACCTGGATGCAATCATCGAAGGCGGGGAACGTATCGAGGAGATCCAGCAGCAGATACAGGAGCAGCTGACACAGGTATCCTTTGACAGCATGCGTGATGCCTTTTATGATACGCTCCTTGACATGGAGAGTGACTCCCAGGATTTCGCGGATGATTTTAGTGCATACCTGCAGAAGGCGATCCTGATGACCAACCTGACGGATGCCTACGACAAGCGTCTGCAGGATTGGTACGATAAGTTCGCAGACTACAACAAGGAAGGTGGGATAAATACCGACGAGTATAAGGAACTGCAAGAAGAATGGAACAAGATTGTCGAGGATGCGCTTGGCGAGCGTGATGCTCTGAAAGATATATTCGGATGGACTTCCTCCTCTTCCTCCACGCAGGAAGGAAGGGCCGGAACCATTACCTCGATGACGGAGGAGACCGCCGGCAGGCTGGAAGGAATCGGTAATGCCATGCTCGATCATGTGATCAATATCGACAACCTGATCTCCTCTACTCTTGAGATGATGGCAACAGCGATCAGCCGGATAGCGGAGAACTCGGAGTATCTCAAGCATCTTGAAACGATAGACGAAGGCATCATGGACCTGCGTCGTGGTGTAAAAATGAAAGGATAGGATTATGAAAGTAGAAGAAGGACTCTTTTATATCAACGATATCGATATGGCCACATACGGCTGTTTTCTCTGGGAGGAAAACGCGGGCGATCATACCAATTATGACTCCCTGATGAAACCGCCCAAGATGAAGGAGTATACCTCCGTCAGCTATCGTGAACTTGATGGGGAGGAATTGCCCGAAACATTGCTTCCCCGATACGAGGCGCGGGATCTTACCTTGAAGATGGCTATCGTGGCAGATACAAGAACCGGGTGGTTCGGATACTATAATGCCGTAATGGCTTTACTAAAGTCGGGATGGCTGACTATAAGACTTCCGGAAATTGACAGGGTCATGAAGGTCTATATGAAGGAATATACCAAGTACAGCCAGCTTACACTGCTTAAAAATACCGGTCAGCAGATCGCCGGATTTACGGTAACGCTGCGCGAACCGAAACCTTTTTCAAATGAAGATTAAAAACGATTTAAATTGCCTGTAAATGGAACTTGTCATCTACGATAGAGGAGGAAACTTTAAAAAGAAGGTAAGCCCGGATTCTTCATCCCGATGGTCAGAAGAGGTGGCTTCCGAATTCGTGGTGAGTGTCAACTTTACCACCTGGGAGTTCTTTGTCCTGTCAGTGGGTGATTACATCGAAGTAGGCGGCAAACGGTTCTCTGTTAAAAAGGAGTACCGCCCGAAAAAGACCAACACACAGAAATATACCTATAACATCAGCTTCTATGGTCGCGAGCATGACATGCAGGACCTGCTCTTCTGTCGGCTCAACCAGGGGAGTGACGACTTGGAATCCGTATTTGCCTATGACGGGACACCGATGGAGTATCTCCAGAAGCTGGTGGACAACATGAACCGGAATACCGACGGTGTGACATGGAGAGTCGGTGAAGCCATTACCGCCAACCGGCAGACGATCAACTTTAACGGCCTGTACTGCTGGGATGCCGCCGCTGAAATCGCCCAGGCATTTGAAACGGAGTGGTGGCTGGATGGAGAATATCTGAACTTGAGCAAATGTGAGCGGGGTGAGTGTGTCACGCTCGGCTACATGAAGGGTCTCAAGACCGGTCTTACACAAAGCGAGAACTCGGATTCCATCAAATGGTTCACCCGCCTGATACCCGTTGGCAGCACGAAGAATATCGATCCGTCGAAGTACGGATTTACCCATCTGCAGTTGCCTTCACGCAAGACGTACATAGATCTTAATACTCAGCTGGGACTGAAAGAACACAGGGAGGAAAGTGCCTTCAGCGATATCTTTCCCCACCGGCTGGGTACCGTCTCCTCTGTCCGCTCTGAAGAGAAAACAAATGATGAGACGGGAGACTATACCGTATACTACGTCAAGGATAACGCCCTTCCTTTCAATCCGGACGATTATATGATCAGCGGAAAGGTGATACTTATCACTTTTGAAAGCGGAGATCTTGAGGGCAGAGAGTTCGAATGCAACTGGCACAACGACACGAAGGAGTTTGAGATCATCAATACCTATCCGGACGAGGATACTCAGATACCGGGAGGTAATCTTATTCCGAAGGCGGGAGATACCTATATACTGACCGACATCCGCATGCCGGATGAGTATTATCCGATAGCCGAGCAGCAGCTGCAGCAGGCCGTTGAGGACTATCTGGAAGAATACAGCCGTGACATCTCGATCTATTCCTCCGATACGGACTATATCTATGTAGATAAAAACAAAGTACCTCTGCTGCTGGGACAAAGAGTAAGACTGGAGGATGAGCAGTATTTTACGGAAGGATACCTTGATACCCGCATCACGCGTGTAGAAAGGAAGATCACGAATCTCTCCGAGGCATCGGTTAGCTGCTCGGCAGCTGTCAGCAGCTCCTGGAGATCATCCGTAAACTCTTCGCTGGATAACCTGCAGTATGTGCTGGAAAAACAGATGATGCAGGATAACCTGCGTGTCCTCAAGACGGGTGATCCGGAAAAGCCTTCCGACTACAACGTGTTTTCAGCCCTGCGTGCCCTGACGGAGATATCCACCCGTGCTCTTAGCAGAAAGAATGACGATACAGCCTCCGGCCTGATCACCTTTATAAAAGGCATCATATCCGAGGCGGTATCCATCTTCCGGAAAGGAGTACGGTTCGGTCATTTCGTCACCGGTATGATCGGTGGTTCGGGAGGTGCGGTCACCGTTGACGAGAAGACAGGCAAAACAGAACTTGAAGTGGACAAGGCCATCTTCCGGGAAGAAATGGTTACTCCCAAGATTACCTTCAACTGCATTGACGTCATTTCCGGAGACAAGGCGAACACCTTTGCCTTCGGAACGGTACGAAGTGTGGATACAGCTAACCGGATCATTGAACTCGATCTGCTGGAAGACCAGCTGGGTACCTCGAAGGTAAATGATATCTGTCGTGGCGTCTTCCACAGTCTTTCCGGCGGGAATAATACCTCTGACAGTGTAGATGCGAACGGATTTTTGAACTATGCCGGTTTTGCCACCAGCTATTTTACACCATCCGAGATACTTGTGAACGAGTCGGGATCGATGAGATTCCGCTATACCCTACAGCCGGGAACCACCATCCATCCGATGGCGGGAATGAACTTCTACGCCTACGGCAACTTCACCGACCCGGACCGTCAGGCAATGACTTACGAGACCCGTTACTATACCCGTCGTCTGAAAAATGTCGATACCTGGGTGATCGATCCTACAAGGAACATCTCGATGCAGGACGGGCTACTGGAAGGCCTGACAATCGGCGGTTTTGTGATGCACGGACATGGTACCTTTCAGGAGAATGCCTACCTTACAGGGCCTAACATCCAGTTCACTCCCTCCCAGATAGAGGAACTGCAGGGCAAGTCGGCATACAGCGTTTCCCTGTCTTCCTACGAACGTGTAGTCAAGCTGGATAACCAGGGTAACCTGACTTCATTATACGAGGAACTGAACGTCGTGTCAGGCGATCTGAACGTCATTTCCGGTGACGAGAATGTAGTCACATCCATCTATAACCTTTCCACCCGCATACAGGCGTTTAAAGGGGAAACGGAGCTTCTGTTCTCGACTTCGGTGGATAAGGACAGGTATGTTGTCGTCATATCCGCTACAGGCTGCAAGGCTTATATATCCGCCGGTATTCTCACGATTACGGAAGTGACCAATTGCGAAGAGTGCTACGTTGACCTGAAGATCAACTGCGAGGGAAATGCCGTCTTTGACAAGCGGTTTTCCGTAGTCGTCGTCCGTAATGGCGTTGACGGCGAAGGAAGTATTACGGCCGATCTGGACGATGAAATGCAGTCGGTCGCTTGCGACGCATCCGGAGCGGTAACCTCCGGTCTGCCTCTTGCCGCCTCTTTTTTAATGCACTACGGCACTACTCTTCTTCCCCTTGATTCCCTAACCTTCATAGGTGTACCGGGTGTCACCGCTTCCGCAAACAAGGATACCGGCAAGGTAACCGTCACTGCCATTGCCGCTTCCGTGGCCGATACGATCCGTATTCAGATAACCGGGAAAGCAACTTATAACGGCATTCAGTACGAACGTTCAGGCATTCTGTCAATCAACAAGATAAGACCGGGAGCGAATGGCGAGAATGCGCTTATCTATGCCCTTCAGCCGTCAGTGAACGTTATCAAGAAGGACAGTGCGGGTAACAGCGACGTGGCTAATATCTCCTGCCGTGTTCTTAAGACTGACGGGGCTTCCACAGTCGTCTCTTCCCTGCCGTTCGGTTATTCGCTGGATTATATAATAGATTCGGGATCGGTTGGAAGCTATTCCCCCGACACCAATATATCCGTCTCCGAAATAACGAGAAAGATCCAGTTCAGACTGTATCGCGAGGTTGGATCTGTCGTAATGGTAGATCAGGAAACCATCTACGTTGTCAGGGATGGTGAGAATGGAACCGACGGAAGCGACGGTCACAGTCCCTACATATCCGAAAGCGGTACATGGATGGTGTGGGACGACGATCAGGGAAAGTACGTAGATTCCGGTGATTCTGCAAAGGGGGATGACGGGCATTCTCCAAAGATTGAAAATGGAACCTGGTGGGTATGGGACGCTGATCAGGGAAAGTATATAGATACCGGCATCAAGGCAAAGGGTGAGGATGGATTAAACGGAAAGAACGGAAAATACACCGAGCTCCGGTATAAATACAGCAACGGAAAGCCCGATAAGCCTTCCGGTATTTCTCCCGAAGGATGGTCCCTCGATCCTGATGTGAAAGAGCCGGATCTCACCCATTCGGGTGACTTTTATCTCTCTAACCTGTACTATACTACCGGTACGTCAACGGTATGGAACAAAACCTATCTGCAAAGGATCTCTTTTGTCGCTGCCGAAAAGGGACAGTCATTTAAACTGCAGGTAAACTGTTACACTTCAAGATCTCTCAGGTATGCGGTAGTCATGAAGCTGGATACGCCTTATACCAGCTCGTATAACAGCGAAGACACGCTGTGGATCGGAGGAGGATATCAATATACGTCTATCGAAGTGATAGCTCCGTCTGCGGGAAGTCATTATATAGAGCTGGCTTATGCGGCCGCAAGCTCCTCCTATGCGGAAGGGCAGATGGATTACCGTATCATTCCGCAGAAGGTCTGCTATCTCAGCAGCGCGGTCATTGACCCGAATACGGATTCCCTTCCCGTATGGAGTGATCCTGTGGTATTTCCTACAGACTTTCCCGGTGAAGAACAGATATACCTGCTTTCTGCATCGGAAATGACGGTGGAAATGCCTCGTTCGGACTCTTTTGCGGACGATTATATAGGAGACGCTTATGGCTATAATGCTTCTCAAATGTATACGAAAGGCGACGTGGTCAAATATAACGGTGTCTATAAAGTCCTGATAGCGGCATCCGCCTCCGGCATATCACCGGACAATACCCAGTACTGGCAAGATACGAAATGGTGGACGGATAATCCTTCCGGAGTGTCGGAAGCGTACCCTTATGAATATACCTGCGTGCGCAGATTCAATGTTAGTAACGGAATCTGGGGATCTTACACTAATTACCGTTTATTCATGAATCTCGCAAAAGACGGTCAGTCGGCTTATCAGTTAGTCGCGTCTGTATCCCAGATCGGCCGTACATCGACAGGAAGTTATGAGCCGGAAACTTTTACGGTATCTCACAAGGATGCTGAGGGGAATGCGGTGGATGCTTATATCGGAGTATACGGAAGTCAGGACGGTGGTGCCTGGACGAAGATCGGAAGTATAACAAAGGTGTCAGCTGTGTCGGTAAATGTTGCCCAATATCCCTATAAGTACTTCGTGATACGTACGTACGAAGCCTCTTCCTCCTCGTTTGATAATTACCTGCTGAGCACTTCCGTAAGCGTCCTGTCAAATGGAGAGAAGGGGGATACCGGAGCAACGGGTGCCATGCCCGTTTATTGCGGATTCTTCTCAGCCGGTACGGAATACACCTATACGAATACTACCCGTGACATTGTCAATTATGAGATAGACGGAGGCGTATTCACATTTCAGGTCAAACGTCACGGATCTGCTATCACCGTACCTCCTACATCTTCTACCGGTGACGCGAACTGGGAACCGGCCAGCAAGTTCAAGTTCGTTGCGATGGATACCGCACTGATTGACGGAGCCAACATAGCGGGATTCATGTACAAGGATCTGACCATGATTTCACGTAAGGGGAGACTGGATGGGGTGGACATTGATATCAAGGATGTTCCGGAAAACAGATTTTCAGACTTTGTGCCTAACATAATGATGAACGGGAATACAGGAGATGCTGAGTTCAACAAGGTAAAGGTGCGCGGCTCTATCAGTGAGCCGTTCGAGTCGTACTCCTCACTTGATGAGTTAAGAAATGGGATATCCTTCAGCTGGATTATCAAAAGCAAGGCAGCCTTGGAGGATATTTCTTTTGCCCTGACCAGTGATCAATATAACGGACGGACCGTCAGGATATACAATGACGCTTCCGACGCGGCAGATGGCATCGATTTCCTCATGGGAATGATGGGTGGATCAGGCTATTCAACGATTCATCTTCCCAAAGGAGTTCTTCTGAGCGCCGTAGGCATCCCGGTGGTGATACAGGGTATAGACGCGGTAACCGGACTTCCGACTACGTATAATCTGACAAGATGGTATCTGACATGTCCGTATATGTATGATTCATCGAATCATAAGTACACAATATCTAATTATAGGCAATATTAAAAACACTTTTTGATCATAATAAAAAGCCGTAGCGGTCTGTGAAGATAGCGAGGGCGCAAACTTAAAAAACAGGATTATGGAGAATAAAGACATAAAAGACTTTCAGAGTGTATCAACCGTATCGGAACTTGATAACATTCTGCTTGTGCAAAGCTCAGGGATAGGCGGTAAGATGACGGTTGCCTTGTTTAAGACGGCTGTCAGGAATGATGTGACTCCGTCCATTAAAGACAATGTCTGGTGGATAGGTACGGTAAACACCGGAGTTGTAGCTGCCGGAAAGACACCTGAGTTCCGCAAGGGTGACCTGGGCATTGAATGGAAGTATACGACTGAAACGGCATGGAAGCTGCTGGTCAACTACGAATCCATCTCCCTGACCTTTGACGATCTTACCGAAGCACAGAAAGATTCGCTGAAGCTCCATTTCAGTGACCTGACCGAAGCGGATATAGCGGAGTTACAGCAGCCTGCACAGGACATGATCGCAGAACTGGAAAATACAAATACAAGCATAACGGCGGCCGAAGCCCTGCGTGTAGAAGCGGAAAAGAAACGCCAGACGGATACGGCCGCTGCGGTCAAGTCGGCTACAGACGCTGCAAGCAAAGCCAATACAGCTGCTGAAAACGTAGAGGACGGCAAGACGCCTTCCTTTGCTATCGGTACGGTCAGTCAGGGATCTTCCGCCTCCGCTACCGTTACAGCCGACGGCACCGATACTTCCGGCAATCCGAAATACAAGATCAACCTGGTCCTTCCCCAAGGTGACAAGGGAGATACCGGAAAAACTCCTGTGCTGGAAATAGGTAGTACTACCACCGGCGATCCGGGCACGCAGGCATCCGCTACGCTGACGGCCAATGGAACGACGACATCGGGCAATCCGAAATACCTGCTCTCACTGACCATCCCGCGTGGCGACAAAGGGCTTCCGGGCGAAGGATCAGGCAATGTATCCGCATCCGGCAGCGGACTGGTATCGGGGAAGAAGTATCTTTTCGTTCCTGCCGGTAATAACAGTACGGAAGGCTCCTTCGTGGAATACACAGCACCCACCATTCCCGAACAGGTACAGCCGGACTGGAATGCTGCCAGCGGGAAAGGTGCCATCCTGAATAAACCGACGATCCCGACAAAGGTAAGCCAGCTGACGAACGACAGCAACTATGCAAGCAAGACGTATGTGGACGAGGAAATCGACAAGATTCCAACACCGGACGTATCGGCGCAAATCGGGGCTCATAATACCTCGGAAACAGCCCATCCGTACATCCGTTCTCTGATTGCAGATTACCTTTCGACGGCTAAAGGGTATGCCGATGAGAAGATAGCCGCCCTTATCGGAACGGCACCGGAGATACTTGATACGCTCGGAGAGCTTGCTGACGCGATTGTGAACAACCAGGAAGCAGTGACGGCTATCGACAATGCAATCTCTCAGAAGCTGGGAAAGACGGAAGCTCAAAATCTGTATGTCGCCCTGCAAGGCTATGTAGCTTACTCGCAGGCAGAAAAGAATAAGCTGGCGGGAATTCAGGCTAACGCGAATAACTTTCCGGATGCTCCCTCGGACAATAAGCAATACGGCAGGAAGAACGGAGCATGGTCCGAAGTGGATGCAGGTACGGGAAATGTGAAATTTTACGATCTGCTATGGATCGCGAATGCTGCCGAATCGGGAAGTTGTACACAGGCTCAGTATGACAGCCTTATAGAGGCAATAAATAATAATTGTTATTTTGGCGTTCCTGTGAATATGTACGTACAATCAAACGGGGATGTGATTGTTAGTATGTTCGCAGGGGATGGCGAAACGTCCATGATGGTCATTCAAGAGTATGTCGTATCATCTTCTTTGACAGTATCAACAAGTGATGGGGCCATATATTCCTCATACAGGCAAATAGACAATGTCGTAGGCGATTCAAATGGAAATGCTTCATTGGCTTTAAGGATGAATATGTTACATGTTGTAACGAACTGCACTCGGCTAAGTGTGTATATCGGTCTGGCTGAAGGTAATGAGGGAATCTTTCAATTTACATGTGGCAGTACTCCCGTTACACTCGTAATGCCCTCTACGGTCAAATGGATCAATGAACCGACCATAGAGGCGAATAAGACCTATCAGGTGTCAGTACTTAATAATATAGCGGTGATAGGAGGTGTACAATGAGCGGGATTAGAAGAGGGCTGATGGCGGCACAGCAGGGTGGCGGTATTCATAATCTTGTTTTTGACGGGACTAATTACTTTGATACGGGAATCAACCTGAATGAGTATGATTTTTCTACGGTGCTTCTCTCATTAACCAGTCATTCGAATAATGACAATGCTCTCGGTCAATGGAGAGCCATCTTTTCGTTTGGACCTGACAGGGATGAGGGCTTTGGTATTTATCAACCGTATAGTGCGTATAACAGCAGCCTGGGAAACGGAATTTATATTTATTCGGGAAGTAGACAGTTTGAAGTCGTTTCTGATATTTATAATACCAGATGCTCATTGGCTGTTCGGCTTTTTACAGATGCTAGCGGAGTTAGATTTTCCGGATACAGATGTATGAAAGGGGGTGCGATCTATTCTTCCAGCTTTTACGGTGCAAGTGTTCCATATCTCGACAGCACGTTGATCCTGGGAGCATGTCGGACAAAAACGACAGGTACTCCCATAGGATTATACTGGAAAGGAGTAATCCATAATATGGATTTTTTTGATAAAGAAATGAGTAATGCAGAAATAGACGAATGGTTTAAATCGATAGAGTAATGAAACAGTATTTTAAGATCGAAAATGGACAGAAAGTATTCGCCGGCAGGCGGATCGTCATTGGTGACATGCAGGTGATCAATCCTACGCATGAGCAGTATCTGGAAGCAGGATATGAAGAATACGTGTCCCCTGACCCGACACCGGAGGAACTACTTGAAAGGGCGATATCCTCCAAGATAGCTCGGATCAATAACTATGACACATCCGATGCGGTCAATTCCTTCATGATGGAAGGGAACTTGATGTGGCTTGATAAATCCACACGCGTAGGGCTAATGAACTCGATTGGAATTGAAAAGGAAGCAGGAAGGGAGGTGACAAACCTTTGGTTCTCCGGAATGCAGTTTACGATACCTGTTTCATTAGCTATTGGTATGCTTAATTCGCTAGAACTGTACGCTCTTGACTGCTACAATGTAACGCAACAGCATATCGCTGCTGTCAAGGTATTGCATACTGTTGAAGAAGTCGAAGCATACGACTACACAGTTGGTTATCCTGAGAAATTAGTGTTTAATTTAAGGTCGTTTTAAATTGCTTTTAAAACCGCTGGCTCGTGAGAGCCGCAGTGGTGTTAATCTCTTTTACATGAAAAAAGGTGTACAATTACATTTGAAACGATGCAAATATAAGAAATTTGGGATTTATTTTTGTCAATGCAACTTGTTTTTTTCATTTATAAATATTCTACATAGTTTGTCGTGTAACATCAACAAAGTAACCGGATTGGAGGGTAATGAGGAACGTGCCTATTCCGGATACATGTCATCTGAAAATGGTAACAAGTCGATGAACTTTCCTGAGGATGTTGAAATAGCACCGCATGTTACCATGTTTGAAAGTATATTGCAGGAGGTGAACGAAGGAATGGCTGCCTTATAAAAAAGAAAACCGCCTGCTCATCGCGAGTAAGCGGTTTGATAACAAAAATAAACAAGCAATAAAGGCGCTTTTGCCTTTCTAACTAATGATTATAATAATGAACTGCAAAGGTAGTATTAATATTTAAAATAAGAAAGGATAAAGGTATTGAACAGGTTCCTGATGGAAAATTATACGTATCGTTAAGGAGAGATAAGAAACAACCGCCTGCTCATCACGAGCAAGCGGTTTATAACACAAACAAAACAAACACGAAAGGGGAATTCCCCTTCATTTAAGGCATACAAAGGTAGTATCAATTATTATATGGCAAAAGGAATCATAGGGTAAGATTGTATTTTTTAACACAAAATATAGGATGATTATAGGGGAACCCTTCTTATGATAACGGCAACAAAAGTAATACAAAATCGGAAAATACTCCCATGCAAGGAGCAAATCAATGGAATTGTCAGGTTTGACAAACTAAGTCGACCTGTCAAGCATAAAACCGCCCGGCTCTCACAAGAAGGGCGGGATTGATAGACATAAAACACAGATATGAATTGGGAAAAACTCCCATTGCTGTGTGGTCGTTGCAAAGATACGTTTGTAAGACATAAAATGTATCTTGAAGGCAATTACTACTATGTATGTGAGTATAGTTACAACAAATCTCTTTTAAAAGAATCCGTCAGTTCTCACGAATTGACGGATTTCTCTTACATCTTTAGTTTAATAAATTAGGAGCGCTCTCCTATGATAACAGCAGCAAAGATAATACAAAATCAGAAAAACATATTATCGGAAAGAGCAAAATGTACATTTTGTTTTGTGTTAATAAAACAAAATCTTGCGCAAAATGTTTTGAGAAAAGGGAACAATTTGTTTTGCCGTTTATACATTCGTGTTTGCGAAATTCCTTGAGAGGAAAAATCACAAGGGCGGCAAGATCAATAATGTGATGCTGTCCCGACGTGGCACGCGTACCGTATGTCCTTTCTTCCAGCTGGACAAACTTATTATAGTATTCTTCCAACCGGCTGAGGCAAGGGATGAGGCTCTCCCGCTCCTCCTGTGTCAGTTTCTGCAGAAAAGGAATGATCTTCTGCCCTTGCTCTTTTTCTACTATCTCGGTAAGCTGTGTTTCTAGTGCAGTCATGGTTATAATTTTGATTGAAGGATATATGATAACAATATCCGTGTTTATAAATTAGTCTACTTTAAATCAATTAAGATCACCTGAAATGATAAAAACCTGATACCAAGCAATATTACCTATTACTTATTACCTGATACCTATCACTTATCACCTGCCTAATGCTGTAACTACTTTTTTCAGATTAGCATTCTTTTTCCACATTTCCAGGCGCTCGCGGACTTTGTCGTCGGTTACGCAATGACCGTTCATGCGAAGCACTTCCGCGTAGAGTTCGAGTAACTGTTTTTGTCCGGTGACCGGATTGTCGGGCAATCCGCCGATCAATACAGTGAGTAACTCTTCCAGTTGTTGATTGTGAAAGGCGCTTCGTTTGTATATGCTTTCATACACTTCTGTGGTGAAGCGTTTTAGCGGAACAATGCCCATATTGATAATTCGTGCTACTATTTCTCCTAACCGGTGATTGTCTATTCTGTTGTTAGCGATGCCTTCCACCCATAGCTCCGCAGCGTATGAACGGACGGTTTTGTCAACAAAAAGCAGGCCTCCGCCCAGCAACAGTAAACTCATCTTCCGAAGCGGACAGTGAAAAGACAATAACATACGTAAAGCATTGGCTACACTGCGTTTGCTCTCTTCCTGCGGTGAACCGAAATCCATGTAGCAGTTAATGATTTGTGCAACCAGTGGTTCCGGTTGGTTGGGGAAGAAGCTGAACAGACGTTCCATATAGTCGGAATCGCCTATATTGTATCTGCTGTTGATGACCAGATGTTCTTGCCAAAGCTGGTGGCTGTTGTGTTCTGCATACTCATGCCACTTGTAGAAATCGAGCTGGAGCAGACGTGTATCTGCTGCATATTGATTTTCTTTCTGTGCCGGTTCTTTCCAGCCGTAATTTCCTGTCAGGTAATTGTGGGGCAGCGTGTTGCAAGAGAAGTTTTTGAATGCTTCAAATTCTGTATCCGGCTCTTTCACCAGTCCGGCTGCAAGCCAGGCAGATGGATGATTGTACGGTGGTTCGGGCTGCGTCCCTTTATCTAATAAAAAGAGACAAAGATGCAGATATTCATTATTTAATAATTGTCGGGCGACAGCAATGGCTTCTTCCTTGTCTTCTAAAGCGCAGCGTGCTATGGCCAGCTGAAAATCCCATGAACAAGGCTTTGCATTCGCTTCCTGATAAACGGCGAGCCGTCGTACAAGTTCGGTGGCCTGGATGTATGCCGGGCTATGTGTCGGAGTAGAGAGTAAAGGTAATGAGTCGCCTTTTTGGATTTTACGGATTACTTCCAGCCACAATTGTTTGATAGGTTCAAAACAAGTTCTATTGCTGTAGGCTGGTTGCCAGTCTGCAAGACGTTTGAAAGCACGTTCGTCGTAGGCACCTCTGTTTGCGTCTATTCCTTTGAGTCTTTCTTCCAGGCGGGTGAAGAGCTTACTTAGGAATCCTTGGTTGGCAGTGTCTTTTTGTGTCCATAAACGTTGATATTCCAGCAGGAAAGTGGCAAGAAAGTTCTCGTATACCGCCCAACTATTGATAATGATGTTGGCTGCCCGTTGGAATACAGGCTCCATCCGGCTGAAATCTTCTTCATCCAACTGAGGATGGAAGGCGATGAGGGCGGCAATCGCTGTGTCTGTTTCCCAACTTTCATTCATGTCGAACAGGCGGCTGAGCTGGAACAGAAAATCTTCTTTATTGGCAGGAAACGGGATGCGGTTGTCTTCCCAACAAATACGAACCTTTTCTTGGAAGGTTGTTTCGGGAAGGCCGGCTTCTTCCGCAGGCTGCTTCATGAAAGAAACAAGTATATCCTGTACGCTCTGGAACATCTCGGGTTGGTAAGATAGCAATGCCTCTTGCAATGTAGAAGAGGATGCGTCTCCGTATTTTGATATAAAGCTGGCAGCTTTCTTTTGCAGGCTTTCATCTTTCTTCAGGAATAGTTGGCAGAGTGGGATGCAACATGCTTCTTTCATTTCGGGGTGCCCGGTAACGATCTGCTCAAAAATGGAATAAATAGTGAGCAATGAGTTTTTGGGACTGGAAAAGAAAAGAGTAGTCGCACGCTCGATAAACTCCTGATAGTGGAACCCGCCTTCGGAGGCAATCTTTTTTAGTTGTTGTAACATCACATTCACCGGTTTGGTGTATGGAGAGGTGAACACTTGCATGATTTCCTCTTGCAGGGATATGAGTTCTTCCGCCCTTGGCTGCAATTCTTCAAAGAGTCCGGCAAACCAATTTACCATGTCTTTTTTAAAACTTCGGTTGAAGGTGGAAAGTGTTGCTCGCAGAAGCCGGTTTCTGTCCAGATGTCCGTCGAGCGAGAAACGATAGAGAATTGCGCTGAAACTTTCGTCCTGCACCGTAATCCCTTCTGTATAAGCACGCTTGGCGCAATCGTCCAGGTAGCCGAGATTTGATTCATATTCGAAGACGTACCAAATATGCTCTTTTAAGGTGATTTCCCGTTTCAGCAGTGGGCTGCTGTCGAAAGTCTCTTCTTCTTTGCTGTTGGAAGATCTTATTCTGATCAGCCAGGGGACCATTTGTCCCAAGAGCTTCGGAGAAAGCTCTTTTATATACCCCAAATCTACGAGCTGCATGAGTTCTTGATAGTTTAGGTTGAAGTTATAGAATGAGTGATTACCATTAATGAAGTCGGATAACCAAGTGGGGCGGTAAAGCTGGAGCAGTTTGCAGAGTAGCTCAAAATCTATTTCGTATGCCATGGTCATCTCACGTTTATTGGCACTTATAAACTCAATTGCGGCAAGAAAACGCCTTCGGGCAGGGTCGCAGCAAGTCATCCAACCTTCTCCTCTTTCATATTGCAGTTCTCCGATAGTTGGAATCACTTTCCGTCTTTCTTTCATCGGGAGTTCTAATAATCGCTTGATAAAAGGAATCAATATCTTTTCTTCTTTCTCCGGAGTATCCACATAAGTTTTGGCTAGTTTCTCCAATTCGTGTTTCAGTTCTTCCATTGTACTCGTTTTTTGACTGCTATAATATGTTTGCAGGCTCCCCGTTCTCCCTGATTGCCGCTAAACCAGGTACAGGTGCAGCGTTCTTTCTCACTTTCCCTGTCCAGAATAACCGTATGTCTTACTCCTCCGCTCCCAGCGACACGTGCTTCGGTCCGATTTCCGTCATTTGATATAATTTCCACTTTCTCTTCTTCCAATAACTTCTCGGCAGCTATCATACGCGGATTGAGGCTCAGGATACGCTCTGTCTTAAAGGGCAGGCGACGATAAAAGAAACTATTATCATCCAGATCGAAGCCCAGTAACCCCATAGCTGCCAGTCGTGCAGACAGAGAATCCACCTTATCGAGATCAATGTGCTCCTCAATAGCGAAAAGAGTGGGGTTGAACTGCTGGTTGGCGTAACTGTATTTATCCATCGCTTCTATCCATTTCTCCGGAACGTCCTCAAGCAGGGCGTCCAATGCCGCACCTTCTCCGGAGAATCCGCGCCAGCATTCCCGCGACAGGGAAAGGCTGAAACGAACCGGACCGAAATAGAGTTGCCAGATGGTCGATTGCATCGTCGGATGGACAAAGACTCTCAGCTCGTCGGCAAACGGCAACAGGGGTTCGAGCAGGCGCAGACGATGTACCCCTCCGATACAAACGGCATTCAGACTTTTCACCGGTGAAAAGGCCGGTTTTTGTCCGCGCATCACCAAATAATAGTCACATTTCACGGTTCCTTTGGGGAGTGTCTGAAAGAGTTGCAAAGTCTGTATGCGATTGAACGAATACATCCGTTCGGCAACAGACTGGTAAATCTGTACCGTGGTCAGCCCCTTTATCCATTTTACGGGCAGCGGTACTTTGCGTTCTATTACTTTTTCACCTTTATTGTAAAGCCCTACCTCCTTAGGTCCGACTGACATCACTACTTTTTCTTGTTTGCTGATGCTTCCCAGTGCAGAAATCATACCGGCATTGAAGTCAACATTCGTTGTTCCGTTCTCCAGGAACTCTCCGTCGTGTCCGTCGGGCAGTACGTCGACTCTGGCATATACACCTGCACAATTCGAAAATCCTTCGAAGCGTAAACGTTCATTTCCTGCCGTCACAATCGGGTCTTTCAGCATGGAAAGCTGGGCAGGAGTCAGATTAAAACTGGATTGTACTACGTTGGACAACGCAATGAGGCAGCGTGCCGTCATATAAGGTTGTGTCAGCTTCCCCCAAAAGAAACAGGGAGCTTCTTTCTTTTCTATTTCACTGTATTTTGCCAGAAATAATTCGTCCTGATCAGACGAACGTTGTAAGACAGACGGAGCAGCGTATTGATATGAAATAGTATCGGTCATAGATAAATATATAAGTGCTTGTTGGACATTTCCCAAATATAGAAATTAAATCTCAGAATGGAAAGTTGTTGAGTAGTTTACTCTGTTTGTGATGCTGGGATTGTGATTTTATAAAGTGAAATATTTTAGGTTGTTTGCTTCGCTTTTGCGTTTTGAATGCGAAAGTCAGTGTTTGCTTTTATGGATTGTTTTTTGTTTCAGTATAAATGATTGTTTGCTGTATATTGCTGATAAATAAAGAATTATTCGATTATTAAAAATTATTCTTAATAGTTTTAGATAGATCTTTATATCTAAATAAATTATTTTTTATAACTACAATTATATAGCTTTTTTATATGTAATGGAGAAATAATATTTTTGCGGTGAAATATTACTTTCACATTAGAGAGAACTAATAAGTGTTATGAAATATAGATTAAGAAAAGGAAGCTGTTTGTGAAAATCGCTCCAATATTGTTTGTTTTGTTTGTGTTATCCCATTTTGGTGCCAAGAGTGGTTTTCAAAATGGGATTTTTTTTGGCTGATTAAAAAGTCGGTAGTATCTTAAATCTCCTCCTTCGGGAAGGAGGAGTACCCGTAGGGGGAGGTGGTAGGTGAATACGCAATTCTTTTATTCATAGTAAATTAGAGATAACCTTGTTTACCTACCACCCCGGCTTTCAGCCACCCCTCCTTCCCGAAGGAGGAGATTTAAGATACTATTGCCTTTTTAGTTAGTCCCTATCTAGGGTTTCTTTAATGATGCCCGTTTTATTTACCTCTTCCGTATCTTTAAAATCATAATCTTGTGGGAACTAGTATATTCTCATATACTTTGGGCATGGAATAAATTCTCTGAAAGAAGGCGAAAATTAGAGGAAGTAATAGATTCGGCCCCCGATGCCGGATATAAAAAATGGTTGTAACAACTTGTGTTACAACCATTTTTTTGTGGACCAGCCTGGGCTTGAACCAGGGACCTCCAGATTATGAGAACGATAATGTGATATTCTGCGATAGCTCGCTTAACCAATCTTGATTGAATATCAGTTAGTTGCAAAACTCGCTATCCTCTATAAGACTCATTAAATACCCCTAACTGAAACCGTTTGTTTACGCATTGTTTACGCAGAATTTGAGAGATTGCATATTGCCGTTGAACCCATTGCATACAGTACTATTACTTTTATTAATAGTCAATGTAAATATCGCCTCATATTTTAATACCCAATTTTTGCCAATTCAGCTTGATTGTCCATACGATGTGCATCATATTCATGATCTCGGCTCAATGAGTCGAAGATTGATGCGACATCTGGGTACGTGTAGCGTGTCTTATCTGCATATTTCTTGTATTTCTCACTTCGTGTCCTTTCAATTCGTCCTCCATCGTAGGGCAGACGTGAGGTCATACCACGATTGTTAAAGAACTGGCATCGAAAAGAATTTAGGATTGATTTGTCACGACCATGTTCACTATATTTTGTCAATAGTTTACAGAGAACATCCTGTGGGTAGTCTTCCCTGTCAGGAATGTTGCCTAACAATTGACCAAACACTATCTTTGCAGCACGAAAATACTTCTCTCTTTTTGCAAGAGACATAAATTCGTCGGCATATTTCATCAAAGCATCTTCATCTAATGTCCCGTTTTTTGTCAATCCAGGGCAACTTTTTACATGACCTGTGATAAAACGCAGTGAAAGCAACCCGATGTTTCTCTCTGAATCAGAATAAGTCTTATCGTCAAAATCTTCATCTCCACGGTATGCAAATGATATTAGTTCTAACAAACTTTTTGGCTCTGTGTAAATAGAATGATACAGACGACAATCAGAATCCAGATGGAAAATTTCGCTAAGTAAAAGTTCTAAACTAACTATTTGTTCATCTTTGACATTTGGATTTTTATCAAGATATTCCAGTATTTCTTCTGCATCATGCTTGTACTGCTCAAATTCTGGTGTTTCAATATTATTCAGCCATCCTTGCAAGGCATTAAAGGCTGGTGCAACAGGTATGTCCTTCCCACCATAATTAACACGGCACAACAAAGATAATACATCGCCAGACCTACCCACTTTAAGCAGTTGCTCTGCCATTATGTTCAGTGTATCGTCAGAATAGCACCAAACAGATACGGTCTTCCAATAATTTTCCTTAGCTTCTTCTGGTAGAGTTTCGACAAATCTAGTTAATTCTTCATTTGTTCCGATGCTAATAAGAATATCATTCCGATTATTGTATTTCCTCACTACTTTCCAATAGCGTTCCTTGTTTGTGTTGAATAAAGAGATAAAGAATCCTGCTAAAAGTTGATTGTCAAAACCTTCGTTTATAACAAAATCAATCATCGGGTATGTGGTCTTGAATTTTGCAAATGCAAGACCTGTTTGATATTTGTCTTCAGATTTCTCGGCAATCTTTCTTAAACCATCGAATCCTATCCGCTTGTACAGTTCTTTCACGGCAGCTACTCTGAAACTCAACTGTTTTTCTGTCCACTTACGTATATCATCCTCTCTCCGACGTAATTCATATACTGGCAAAAAAGCCTTGAATTTCCACAAGTTAGCCTCAATAATATCATCTGGCAATATGGCTTCTAAGAGATTTTTTAGCCAGTTCATCTCATCATCACCTATACACCAATCTGAATCACGGGCTTTTTCAAAATGATATATTTTTTCTCTTATTTTATTACAGAACTTATTTTTACCTTTCAGAAAATCTATATTTGAAGAAATCGCATCTTGGACTTCTTTCCTAAGATGAGCAGGCAAGTCAGAAGCAGTCGCTGTTTCCAACATGCATTCAATAGCATCATTGCTATAATCGCAATTCTTTATCAACATCCTCACTGTAGCTGTTAATGCTGTCAAAAACTTATCCATTGTCACGGCCTTAACGTCCTCTCCGAAATATCTCCACCGCATTATACGGCCATTAATGCTTTGTGATTGATGACTATAGTTCACTAAACATCTACAAAGTCTGAAAACAAATGGTCTAAACTCCTCTACCATGGATTCAAATACCATAAAACATTGCTCTATGGTTGCTTTTGTTTTAGGCATCCAGAGACAATATATTTTGCACAACGACTCAAAAGGATTTCCAGCATACCCTTTTTTCTTCCCTAAAGACGAGAGTTCAAACAGGATTCGGCTAATTCTGGAAAGATTCTCTGCAGACCAGGCCAAATCTTCCAATGCAGATAAAACATATCCATAGTGCGAACTATTACCCCACAAGGAGGTATGTTCAAAATTGATTCGAAACATCTCACGGATGATAGAATTATCGCTCATCACATCATCTTCAATTTTCTGAATAAAAAACTGAGGCGAAGCTTCTGCTAAAAGAGATATCAGATTATGTTTGCAATAACTAAACCACCATTCTAAAGTGTTTGTATTTAATATTGCTCTAACCTTTTCGTCAACCCACGGAATCAGTTGAGCATTTTTGTCACCTCGAAGAGCCAATAACACCAATGTCAAGAATAACCCTTCTTTAGCATAATAGCTATACTTCGTATTATGTTTTTGATAAAATAAAGAATCAGTCGTGGCTGCCTTTTTGTCATCAAAATCAATATCATTTGCGACTTTGTCAATAATGACAGAGAGTCTATCTAAGTATTGGGGTGTGATAAAATCTATTGCATAATTTATAGCGTCAAATGGAGATATAACATACCATAGATTATCAATAAGTCCAAAAGGGCTGTCGTTGCCTTTAGCAAATGTCTGAATAACATTTTCGAATTGGCAATATTCCATCCCAGAAAGCTCTTCAATTAGTTTTTTGTCCCCTTCCAAATTATTCAGCCAACGTCCTATCAGAAGAGCCGGAAGCAATTGGTTGATATTTTCAGGCTTCGCCCAATCAGGGTTGTTGCGTTCAAAACCAAGTTTCCTTCTCAAGATAGCTGTGCTTCGCCCTGTATCAGAACAAAGCTGCCTTGCTTGCGTTTCATTAAATCCGCTTTCTTTTAAAGCATTAATAAAATCGTCAGGCTCTGGTGTTCGTAGAATGATAGACACTCCACTTCTGCTTCTTGCAGATGGATGTGTAACATACACCAAGCAATTCTCGTTTGGATTAATGTTTTTATCATCTCCACTAGAGATAATAACCATATTGGAACATTGTGAAGCCAATAAGCCTGTGGTTTCATTGTCTTTTGCAATAACCACTCTGTTTTTAAGATTGTCATCTCCGCATTGTAATATAGCAGCCACGACAAATGCGAGCGATTCTTCTACAGAATGGGAACAAACATCTATTGCTATATGATTTTCTGTTTTTTCCAGAAGTTCTTTGACAGATTCCTCGCGTCCTCCAACAGCAACACTATAGCAAAGTTGTTGTCCTTTATCGTTAGTTGACCATTGACGCCAATACGATTCTATACTCTGAATTTTCTCTCTGTGGGAAATGTTAAGTTTTTCTGCCACCCATAAAGCGACAGAAGGATAATAAGATAGCCAATCCTCTAATTCTACGGCTGTTATCACCTTAACCCTTTTCCACTTATTCAGTTTATTTTTGTCTGCTTCCCAAGATGGCGCTTTGGGCCATTCGCGAGGAGTGATGAAAACGAAGGTACATTCTCCTTTCTCAAATTCTAATGGGCCATTCGTACGTTTTGTATAATCGTCATTAGCTTTTGTTGCCACTTTCTCATTCGTCCCCATCTCGATAAGACATGTACCAGCTGGCAGATAAGTGTCATTGTCTTCAGAAACAACAATGCCATCCCATCCGGCAGAATGAGTGCTTTCTTCAGTCGGTATGTACACCTTTGAAAGATGCGGCTTAGTTGCATGCACCAATCGGCATATTAACTCAGGAAGCAAACCACGGATTTCCAACGTGTCTGCCCATCGTTTGAGGTCATTGGCCTTAATGAGTTTCATTCTACTTTAAAATATATCTTGCCTAAACGCTTGTTTTTTTAACGGCAGTGTTTCCTTAAGTGTGCCTGAAACTAGTTTGTTTCAGAAGCGAATATGCAAAGTTAATTCAATTTTTTATCAACTCAATCATAAATGCTAATTTTGTGTTACAGCCGGACACGGCCTTTCATTTAAAATGCCTCTAAATTTCAATGTTTGTGGGTATTAAGCGGTTAAAAGCTATTTTTAACTTACTCCAACAAGGCATTCCTTATATTTATAAAGGTTGATTTTGCAGTAAATGTAACTTATTCAAATTGTTATCAAACAATGCCAAAGTTAAATGAAAGAGCCGTAGCAGCCCGACGAGAAAACAAGTTCCACTAAGGATAAGCCGCCACCAACAAGTTGTGTCCACACAGGAAACAATGAGTCGTTAGAAACCGTCTCAACCGAGTCGGTTCCACTATTTTTAGGAACCCCATTCAACTAAGAAAACCTTTACATCCCCTCCCTGTCTTGGAAAAGCGTTTTGTTGCAGATCTATTACTCACAAAGGAACAAATGCAGATTACATATTGACGATATAACCAATTATTTATAAAAAAGATGCTCTTTTTTGACGTGTTTCTCCGGGATTCTCATGGTTTATTTGTACTTTTACATCGAAAGGAAGTCGTTTATGGAAAAAGAAATGATTAACAGGCTGAAGATAGTGCTTGCCGAAGAACAAAAAAGTAGTAAGTGGCTGGCAGAGAAACTGGGAAAAAACCGGGCTACAGTCTCCAAATGGGTGACAAACACCATGCAGCCAGACGCAAGGAACCTCCTACGTATAGCAGAGGCCTTGAATATTGAGGCAGGCAGACTGCTCAACCAAAAACATTTGTACAATGAAGGAAATAGATATTATCCAACAGATAAAGTCTGGCGAGGTCAGTAAGGTGCAGTTCAAAGAGCGGCTCCTTGACAACTATGATATTGGTTGCGAACTGGTGGCATTCAGCAATGCACGTGGCGGTACGTTGGTTGTTGGCGTAAAGGACAAAACTGGCAGTGTTAATCCTTTGTCGTATCTGGAAGTACAGGAAACGACGAATACACTTGGCAACATCGCATCTGAGAATGTTGTTCCTGCCATTCTTGTTGATGTAGAAACCATTCCCGTAGATGGTGGAAGCCTTGTTGTGGCTCATATTAAGGAAGGAGTGAATAAACCTTACCATGACAATCGGGGTATTGTATGGGTAAAGAACGGTGCCGACAAGCGCAAGGTGTTCGATAATGCCGAGCTTGCCGAGATGATGACTGATTGTGGCAGTTTCTCGCCTGATGAAGCAGGAGTCCGTGATGCCACCATTAAGGATTTGGACGAGAACACCATCAAAACCTTCCTAAGCAACAAGTTTGAAAAAGTATTAGTGAGAAAAGGTTTGGTGGGTGATGCATTCCGCGAAGCCTCTTTGGATACTGTATGCTCCGCTATCGCCAGTGGTCACGATGGAGAGAAGCTGTTGCGTAACCTACGTTTCATCCGTCCCGATGGAAAAATCACAGTGGCTGCAATGTTACTGTTTGGCAAGTACACCCAGCGTTGGCTTCCAGCCATGACAGCAAAGTGTATCTGCTTTGTGGGCAACAATCTTGGCGGTACACAGTTCCGCGATAAGGTGAATGATGCCGACATTGAGGGTAATCTGCTTCATCAGTTTGAAACCATTATGGATTTCTTCAACCGAAACTTACGTCATATACAAGTCGGGCATGAGTTTAACTCGCAAGGAGCATTGGAGATTCCATACATCAGCCTTGTTGAATTTACCGTAAATGCTTTAGTGCATCGCTCACTGAATGCGACTGCTCCTATCCGCATCTTCATTTTTGATGATAGGGTGGAGATACACAGTCCCGGAACTCTTCCCAATGGGCTTACCATAGATGACATTGTTGTGGGAACTTCCATGCCACGCAATATGTTCCTCTTCACAAATGCCATCCACTTGCTTCCCTACACAGGAGCAGGTAGCGGTATGCTTCGTGCCTTATCTGAGGATATGAATGTTTCGTTCAGCAACAATGACAGGACTAATGAGTTCGTGATTACGATAAATAGGCCAAGAGGTAACCAAGTTAGCAAAGGAAGTGACCAAGTTGGCGAAAATAGTAACCAAGCAACCGAAGAAAGTAACCAAGTAAATGGCAACTTAGTTACTAAACTTGGACACTCTGACACCAACTTAGATACCAACTCTGACACTTTTAATACAGACTCTGACACTGACTTAGATTCCGACTCTGACACTTTCAATGCCGACTCTGACACTAAACGTCCTAAAATAACAAATAAGCAGAGGGATATAGTAAACTTCTGTAGTGTACCACGTAGCAGCAAGGAAATTCTCGAAAGAGCGGGTGTGACATATCATAGCAAGAACATACAGACATACATCATGGCCCTTGTCGAGGCTGGCTATCTCGAAATGACCAATCCTGAGCACCCTAATGCCAGCAATCAAAAATATAGGAGAAATAAAAAATAGCCACATATATTTACAGGAAAACGCGCCTTAGTTTTTCTATGTTTCTATTTTGAGGTATGAGAAGAGTTTCCCGTCACTCATCGACGGGTTGCTCTTCGTTGAATACCTGCTTCTTGATTCGACGAATCAGGTAAGTAATTGCTTTAGGTGCTTTCTTGCGGCACACCTTCAGTTCGGTAAGGAATTCCTCTTCTGTAGCATCAGAATTGAAAAGGTCCACTAACTCACAGTTATTGTCCGACAACTTGTCGAGTTGTAAACCATGTCTCTGCATCAATGTGCGCAAGGCGAGGATGCCGAGGTCGTACTTTGGTCGTGCTTCCACCAACTTTCGCATAAGGTCAAGTCCAGGGTCTCCTATGTGCATCTCATTGAGTATGGCAATCATGAAAAGAACCTTTGCATCAGGTGTTGCCATTTCAAACACATTCGCCAACTGGCAGTTGGTATCGTCTGCTTCTGTGTAGCGTTCAAGTTTTGCCAAGGCACGCGATTTAATGTATAGTGCCTCTGCACATTGATGTCTTTCAAGAACCTCGCCGATAAGAATCAAGGCATCCTTGTATTTCTGAGCGTAAAGACTCAGCAAGGCTGCAATGAATTTCGGAGCCCAATGGCTCGTATGAAGAAGATTTTCCGGAATGTCCTCTATCAAACCATACAGGTGCTCGTCACATACTAGTATGTCCAGGAAACGTTTTGCCTGCTGCATCGCCTCCTTGAAGTCGCCATTCTCAGCTTTCTTTGTCACGAGCATCAGATACTGCTTTGCTGCTTCGTCGTAGTCATTTTGCTGAAGAGCACTATAAACTGCCTTTCCGCTCTCAATCTCGTTATCGATCTGCTGTTCGTTATTGTACTCGCTTGCGTAAGTAAGGACTTCACGGCTAGTGTGAGCATACTGAGGAATAATGTTTTTTGAGAGATAAAGACCTTCCAGTGTACGTACACGGCTGAGTGCCACATAGAGTTGGCCAGCTGCGAACATCCCTCGGCTCAGATCGAGCGAAAGCTTGTCGAAAGTCATGCCCTGGCTCTTGTGTATCGTAATTGCCCATGCCAGTTTCAGAGGATATTGGGTGAAGGTACCTGTCAACTCCTTCTTCATCTTACGTTCTTCCTTGTTATAGTCGTAGCTATACGATTCCCAAGAGCAGCAAGGCACAACATACGTCTCGCCATTGTTGAGCGTGACGCTTATCTCGTCCTTGGTGAGTTTGGTCACCTTTCCGAGCGTACCGTTTGCCCAACGTTTTTGCAGATCGTTGCGTGTGAACATCACCTGTGCACCAACTTTCAAGCGAAGTTTCAGTTCTACAGGAAAACGCTTCTCCTCGAAAGTTCCGTCAACAGTACCTTCGTACACGAACTCCTCTGCTTCAATCTCCTCCAGTCGCTGAAGGTTAATCTTGTAAGCAGTCTTGTTGATGGAAGCTAAGGTGATGACAGCACCGTCTTCCTCATTTGGCACGCGTACGCGATCATTAAGATGCATGATGTCCTCTGGAGTTACCTTATTCATGCGCACATTCTCCAAAATGTGAAGAAAGTGTGCATCATCCTGACGATACACCTTCTGAAACTCAATCTTTACGAGTCGCATGCGCTTAATGGCATTCGACTTATAAAAGAAGAAGTCTTCCGTGTGATACAAGTCTTTCAACAGATCTTTTTCTGGTCCTTGCCTTACGACAGGAGGCAATTGGAACATGTCGCCAACAAAAATCATTTGCTTACCTCCGAATGGAGTGTTGTTTCTGAGAGCCTTGCGCATGGTATAGTCGATAGCATCCATCACATCACATTTTACCATTGATACCTCGTCAATGATGATGCTATCTGCATGGATAAGAGTGAGGATTTTTGCCTCGTTCATCTTTCCGCATGTTCCAGGAGTACAAATCTCCATCGGAAGACCGAAAAAAGAGTGAATGGTGTCACCCCCGGCAAGGATGGCTGCTACACCTGTTGGGGCAAGAGTGATGAACTGCTTCCCAACCAACTTCTGAACGTTGTGGAGGAAGGTTGTCTTACCACTACCAGCACGTCCCGTTAGGAAGAAACTGGAATTTGTGTTGGCAACAAGTTCATACGCAAGTTGCTGTTCGTGATTCAGTGGGTCTATCTGGGTATTCTGCATGTTCTATTTCTGTTCAAGTTGTGGAAGGATTTGGGTGAGGCGTGTGTTGAAGTCGTTATCGAGAAAACTCTTGTAGCACCCTTCGATGATGCTTTTGGCTTGTGCTTCGAGCTGTTCCTTTGGCATAGCTGACCTCTGTGCTTTCAGAACGCCTTCGAAGTAGTTGCATACCATGGTTTCCGACTCTTGACGGATGAATTCTTCGTTACGGAACGTCTTGTCGTAGTCACGTTTCTGCACAAGTTCCAGTCTTGTACCGTTGAAGGCATAGACCTCAATGCTGTCGATGTAAGTCCAAGTGTGGTAAAGCCCCACTTTCTCCACAATGACAATACGGTCGCAGAATCGTACGCCTTTGTAGTAGCGATGTCCGTTACCACTTTCATATTCCTCGCAAAGGAACATTTTCTGACCTTCATCCCACACAGGGACGTGAACTCTTGGGTTGCCAAATGTTGGCAGAATCTTGTCGAACAAGTCTTTGTTGATTGCTTTTGCAAGTGATGCCATCTCTTGTCAGTTTTTCTTGGTTTATGGACTTGGTTACTTTTTTCTTGCTTATCAGCTTATTGGAGCAACTTCTGCTGAGTTTCTTCAATCATGTTTCTGGAGAAGGCGAGTAGCTGGCTGTCAGCAATGATACTTCCCATAGCCTTTGCCTGTCCTGCAAGAAAGTCCTTCAGCATGACAATGCTTTCCTCTTTGGCTGTTCGCTCGTTGAAGCATCTCCAATTGCAGCCGCCCCAAAATTTTTGTGCAATGATATTCGCTTTCTGCCCGTTCCATGCGAAAAGCGTAATGCCGTTCAAGAAGGTGTGAGCATATCCTTCACCTATGTGGTAATATACGGCCAGTCGGTTAGAGAACCGGATTGCTTTGTAGTAGGTATTTCCTGCTGCGCTGGTATAACCAAGGGTGAGGAACACGTTCTTCTCTGGGTTGTAGGTGAGGGAACTGCCCGAGAGGGCTGGGAGTGCCTTTGCGGCAACGAGTGCGAGTGATGTATTCATATTCTTTCGATTTTGTCTGTTTAGCGGAATGGGCCGCCACCTCTGTTTTGATAAATAATGTATAAACAAAACCAACTCTCTCGGAATTGCAGTGCGAAGTTATATGGTTTTTATGTACCGACCTAAACCTTTTTCAAGAGTATTGGTTCCTTTGTACTTGGAACCAATACGTTGTTTCTTGTTAGGTTATGCGGCAACCCGTTTCTTACGAATGGCTTCCATGCAGCGGCTTGTGCAGATTATGGAAACGTACATCGAGGTGAGATCATTTGTGCGTCCATGTTTCTTGTGATTTGCTTGTGTCTGACGCTTTTCGATTATACGTCTCAGTATGCGGTTCTGTACATTTGGAGTCTTAGCCTGACTCCTGATGTTTAGATTGAGGAGTATTCCGTTTAGGACTTCTATTTCTATTTTCTTGGTGATAGTTTCACACACTTCTTTTGCTAATGCAGAGCGATATCGAGGGGTATTCTCTATCAACTCCCATTTCTTGTTGACCTTATGGTGAGCATTTGCTTCTGCCTTCCTGTTTGTTGCGAATTGCTTTTGGCTTGCTTTCTTGTTCATAGAGTTCTTGCTGCTGTTTGTTGCTTGTTTCATAGTGCGCAGATTTTGTTGTACCCCACCAACGATTTGCAGCGTCAACTCTGAGGTGGTGTCGAAGTTTGACGCTGCAAAAGTAACGCGTTTTTAGTTAATAAAATCAAGTGGAAGTGAGTATAATGGTTCCTCTTATTTTGGAACCATTCTGCTATTTTTCGTGAGGATACAAATTGGCTAAATCACGTACTCGTTGCGCAATTTCTTTCCGAACGGAATCTGGTGAAACAACCTCTAATCCTGCTCCCATCTGAAGTATGCGTCCGTAGAATTCGTTGTTCGGTTCTACATCAATGGAGAACTCCGCATACTCTCCATCGTCATACGTGCCGAAAGATTTCACAACGGCATAACTCTGATGAAGAGGTTTTGTGTCCATTAATTTATAAATATATAATGAACGCGCACGTATAACAATATGTTCCTTATAGGCATCTTTTCTATGACTTACGCCAACTATATCCTTGAAAAACGCATCATAGAAGTGCTTCGGAGCTGGCACATATTCAACTTTGCCTCTTTCACGAGGCTTTGATTGTATTCTGTCGAGAGCTATGTTATAACCATATTCTGGAACTCGTCCGTCTGCATGACCGAAAAGATGCCATCTGCCATTATATTCCTTCAAGTAATGTGGATGGAACATTAGTGTGATTACTTCTTCTTCAAATGGCTTATAGTCTATCTCCATAACCATTTTGTTCGTGATGGCTTCATACAGAGAAGGCAAGTACTCTATGTTGGTTAGAATGCGGTCAAGACTTGCGCTTATTACTTGTTCTCCTTTTTGTCGTTTAACTTTTATGTCAAGCAGATCTTGGCAATCCTTGAAGAAGTACTCCAACCATGATTTTGGAAAGAAACCAGCAGAACCTTGACAGAACTTCCAGTATTGACGAAGGTTGTTGATAGCCTTAGCATTACGCATTTCTGCGAGAGGGTCATTATCCTTGCCTATGTAACGGAATCGCCTGTTCTTATTATTGCCGTCTTCCTCAAAGCAATCGTCAACATTCTTATTGTGAACACCCAGTTTGTCGCGGATGGCTTTCTTTACAATACAAACTATCTTCTTTAGTTCGCCATAACCATCACAATTGGATAAATTTGCTGGTAGTTCTTCTATAGAGCACCCTAACCTATCTGCCATAATATCTGCATTAGTAACCCATCGACGGCTCATCAGCCACCGATAGGTTATTATAGCAAATTCAGCCTTATAGCTCTCGCCATCAAAGAGATTTTTACGTTGCATGTTTAAATAATAATCCCACGTATAGATAAAAATGACTCTATTCTTTCATTTACTTCATGGCAGTATTTCTTTGCGAGTTCAATGCGGACTTGAGGAACCCCTTGATTATTATGCAATTTTATATTGCGGATTTCATTCATAGTTGCAAATTTTTCTCGCCACTCATCCCAAGTTTTTGAGAATATTTGTTGAAACCATGACCATTCACGCTTGAAGAATATCTCTGGCAAGTCAGATGGGTCACTATAGTCAATAATAGAAGATGACATGTCGGGATACTTGTTAATAGCCTTACTCATTTTATTCTTCATAGCATCAAAGCGGCCTTTTGCTGTGAATCTTGGATCAACATTCTTTTCAAACGTATTTGCATTCTTAGTTTCTAAATGACTAATCATCTTAGATTCATATCCTTGATACATATCATCACAAAAACACTTGACGATCTTTCTCATATTTCCTTCTGCTTTTGACCATTCGTCGCCAAAAGGCAAAACATATCGTTTAAGATTCATCCATTCGGTAAAATAACGAGAAATAGCAATTCGTATCGGACCACTTGATTCGGAAAGAAACTGAGATTTGTCAATAATGCCATAACGTTCCAATTCTGATAATTCGCTGTTTGGAATTTCATCATCAGGTCCCCATGTAGACAAGATAAGAGAACGCAATAATTGCCATTTTTCCATATCTCTCCATACTGCCCAATTAAAAGAATCATGTAATTTGTTTATTAATTCTTCGCTAAGTTTTAAATTCGAATCATCATCACAAATGTAATTTTTTGTTTCTTTTTCAGCCCAAAAGTTTCCGTTTAGTAAATTTAGTAAGCAGGGATGAGTTCCAACATAATAATCGATCTCTTCCTTGTATCTATTTGACACAGCGACACCAATTTTCTCTTCAATCGATACCCAATAATCTTTCATGTCATCTTCATTGAAGGCTTTTAGCTTATAACCATTAACAAAAGTTGATGCAAGAATAGAAACGTTAGAATTCAAAGCTCCTTCTACCTCTTTTTCAATTCTTTCTACCATTCGTCTCGATGCAACAACTGCCCGAAGTCCATATTCAGAACCACTAAACAGAGTTCTTACCTGTCCAACAGTTCCTTTTGTTGCTATCGTAGAAAAGTTATCAAACTCATCTATCAAGATTAACCCCAAGAAACCAGATGCTTTCATACATCTAGCAACGGAGCATACATATTCGTAATCAATATTATTCTCGTCAACATCCTCAAAATCCAATTCGTCAATAAAGTTAGTGTATTTATCACTCGAATGAAATTGTTTTTTTAGTTCTTTGCGAATGCCCTTTCCAATTATTCTCCACATGTCATTTGAATTATCACACTCGTCTAATGATATATAGAGAACAACCAAATCATGTGAATAATGATTCTCTTGAATCATTGTTTTGAAGGCTTTCAAGAGAGATGACTTTCCGATTCTTGGCAAGCCAACAATATGGTAATTGGAAATTTTATCTGCATTAATAATATATTCATGCATTTTCTTTAATACAGATTTTCTACCAATAAAATCAGTTCCTATTGCTTCCTCTGTGGGAGAAGCAAAAGGATTTCTATAAAGATTCATAGTCTTAAAACCATTTAATTGTTGAGTATCCATTTTACAAATAGTTTAACATTTATAGAATAATCTTCACCTTGTTTAGAAATGACTCTACGTGAATACAAATTGTTTAGTACCTCTTTAATGTGTTCTTGTGGCATATCAACATCAAGATCTTCCATGTTAACATGTCCGCCCGCCCTAGTTTGCTCAGCGATTGCTTTAAGGATCCTTTTGTTGTCGCTCTCATAAAAATCCGAGCCATCGGCTTCTTTAGTTAAACACTCAAACGTAGAAGGTTCAAGTCTGTCAGTTCCTGTACATAGACGATTGGCAACAGTTTCAATTTCTTCTTTCCCTACAGTACGAGATTTCTTGAAGTTAAGATAATCCACTAACCTAGTACAGAAAATCTGTGTAAAGAATGCACTTCCAGATGTGTATTCATAAATTAGTTCTTCTGCATGATTAAGAAATACAACATTCTTGATTGGGTCTTTAATAAGCTGAATAGCTTCCTCTCTAGACAGATATGACAGAGGCTCTTTGCTGAATTTGTTGAAATAATTCGAAGCATAGCTTTCATTCATGAAATGTGGTAGGGTATCTTGTGCAGCAACAATTGTCTGTAGATTGATATCAGGAGTTTCTATGAGAGCAATCCACCTTCTCATAAAGTCTTCACTGACTTTCCCGTCCTTAATTAGTTGGTAAAGGTAAGTGAATTCGTCAATTAGAATTACAAAGTGACTATTTTGCAATTCGACAATCGTGTTTATGTATTCTATAAATTCCCTTAAAGCAGTAAACGCATCAGACTCAGTCTTGAATAATTCTAAAATAGACTTATCGATGTTTTTGATACGAGATTTTCTTATCCCACGTAATAACGAATATGCAATATTTCTCAGTATCCAATTAACAGGATTAGACTCTTCGTCTGGGAGTCCTTGTAAACTAAATTTACCGCATATTACAGAACCATTCTCAGTAGACTCAAGCCTACCAATAATCTGATTAAGCAACGAACTTTTTCCAGAACGTTTCTGTCCATATATTGCGATCTGATTTTTAGAACCGTTTAATATGGCATTTTGAATGTTAACAATAAGTGATTCTCTACCATAGAACATTGAATCGCCAGCCTCAAGTTCTTCTCCACCTGATGCATGGCGGAACTTATTATCAATTTCAGTAAATGTTTCTTTATTGAATCTTATAGTTCGTCCTTCAATCTTTGTTTCGTGTACACGCTGATCTGTTGCGATGAAAATATCATCGTAATCTATTTCAAACTCTACCTCTGCAGCGTTCTCATTGAAAACCCTATCACACATATGTAGTTCTATGCTTATGGTTTTTTCTTCATCCGCAGAAAGCCTTACATCAATGTTTACAGTATTAGCCTCTGTCAGATCGCCTCCAAATGCTTTAAGCCTATTTATATGTACATCACGAGCACTATCGCTAGAATTCCTAATTTCAACTTTTAATTCTGATGATTGGGAATCTTCCAACACTACTGATTCCAAAATCGAGATGGTGATTGTAGGATTTACCCTTTGCTCTATTTCTACAAATTTTGAGTAAATATTATTTTTCAAAAGACTCAAAGACGGCAAAAGAGTTTCGTATCCTATTTCAGTGGGGTTAGAAGATAGTTTTGATGTGATATTAGCAATCTTTTGATCAATATTCTTATAAGCATTAAGTATTGAAGTATATTTTTGACCTATATTAAAATCTGTAACCAAAGATACTATCTTGTCAAAATCATTTTCAATAATATTCATTTCGCTATTCAGTAATATTGTACTCGTCTGAAGATACGAAATAAAAGACATGAAATTAATTCTAGGATCGGTAGAATATTGTATGTATCTATTATTTAACTCTTTAAGTAACGAAGGAAACTCGTCGATGCTATCAAAGTTTTTACCTAAGCTTTCATATTCTTTCAAAATTCGTTGTCTAATCGCAGGATTAGAACAAGACAGCATAGCAAGGTCTAACTTATTGTCAACATCACTCTCAACAGCCTTCTTGAACAAGTCTGCAAGTTTGTATCCAGCTCGTACTTCTCGCACCCTCCGCATACTCGTATACATTTCAATGTCAGATGGAGTATATTCACCTAATGTCATAAGGTACAGGCCAACTGTATAGTCCAAGTTGGTATCAAAGTTTCTATTACGATAATATAATCTAAGGAGATATCTAACTTCACTATACAACTTTTCATCTCCAATAGCTAAAATGTTCTTGGCTCGGCTTAAAAGAAAATTGAGAACATCTTCCATTGGGTTATACCCAACAGTGTGGAAAGCTAATTGAAGCTTGATTAAAGTAAGATATGCTAAATCATTTGCATTGTTTTGTTTTATATAATCCTTTACCTCATCAATATACTCTTCTTTATACAATCCGGTTCTAATTGTTTCCTGATCTGGGGTGATTCCGTTAAAATCTTTGTGATTCAGAATAGCATTTTTTACATACAAAGGTAAATGTACGGATGATTGACCAATAGAATTGATGATGTTATCTATTGATTTCTCAGTTATCTCAATTCTATTTGACAAGGTATTAATAGTATTAAGCAATCCCTTAAAATATTTTGTTTTACCATCTTGCTTTTCAAATACAACAAGAGCCTTTTTTATAAGAGACTCTGACACATCATACATTTTATGCGATTTGGTATAGCTAAAGGATCTTAAAAAAAGATTATAACTTTTTGACGGATCAGTTTTTATAACTTCATCTATCAACAAGTTTATTCCCTTCGCGTATTCTTCAGCAGAAAGTTTTTCGGCAAATAGTTTCTCTGCATCATTTGGAGAAAATGGCATTTTAATGTTTACTCCAATCCTATTTAGGTAATATGTAAGATTCTCGTTAGTCTCAATCGTATTTGTAAACAAGTTGTCGAAATCTTCGATATATTTTTTTAGACGAGCACAAGTTTTGGGGTCATATCGTTGAGTTTTTTCAATTAGTTCTTCAATAGTTTCACGGGCACATTGTTTATGGATACATACAGCCATTGAACCTCGAGCATTTTGCCCCAGTGTAAATATGACTTCATCACCTACACAAGGAGCCTCAATAATACCTGCATAAGAAACTAGTTCTGTTGTATTGAAATACAAGTTGTCTTCTTGATCATTCTGGCTTATCCATCCATACATGGGACCCATCCTTAGAATTTTGCCCATAGATGGTAGCATTTCGCTCTTGGAGCCAACCATAACAGTATCTTTAGTCTTTTCTTCTTCAGATGCATTTTTGTTTTTCTTCTTGGGATCCCGGATTTCGTCAAGGTTAATATATCCTATAACCTTTGGTCCCTCTAATGATGTTGATTCCGGCTTATATATTTCCACATTTGAAGTTTCTGACTTTCTTTTATTGGGTTCTTTATCAATCATTTCTTCAATGTTGTTATTAGCTGCCTGAACCTCTGCAGAATCATCTTCTTGGTTATTAGTAGATGTTATCACAGAGGCAATAGTATCAGATGTGTCATCGTCAGCATAACTATCTAATGACAAAGATGGTGACGAAATAGATGATTTAAGTTGTTTTTTTAGCTGTTTAATCTTAGTTTGATTCTCAGGAGCATTAGTATTCTCCAAAATGAATCTCAAAAGACTAAATATCTGGGCTCTTTGTATATCCTTACTATTATCTTTCTTTTGCGAAATTAACTTTTTAAAGCATTCAAAGAGTTCATAATATGTCATCTCCATTAGTACACAATATGCCTTTTCGCCTTTAAATGGAAATGCAAATACTCGCTGACCTTTTATAAGATTTTCTTTATTAATTCCTATAAGACTTACTTTTGAACAAGAAGTATTCTTTCCATCGTCGGTTACTAACCATATTCTTCGACTTTCTGCCATTGTTATGGTAGCATTCGTCCTGATTAATGATGATGTATATAATCCTTCTGACAAAAGAACGTTTTTAATAATGTCGTTGGCAAAAGAAAGGTCAATAAGGTTATTAAATAAAAACGCAGACTCTATACTGTCTATTGAATCACATTTAATTCTAATAGAACGACCACCTTTTAATTCAAGTTGAACAAAATGTTTGTTTAGAACACTAATTATACCAGCTTTTATGTTCCCAAAACTATTTATTTCAACATTATCGCCCACCTGAACTCCACTCAGAATATCGTAACAATCTTGATTATTATCCACTTTTTTTAATATACATTGTGAGTTGGAGTTAGCTTGACTGTTATTCAAAGGGAATTTTAAATATACCATAGTTCCTTCATTTCTTCTTTGCATAGAATTCTCAAATACAGCTTCTAAAAATAAAGTCAACTTCTTAAAGCCATATTCTGTGTAATCAATGCCATTATTCTTGAGCTTTGGAGCAATTTCGACTAAGGCGTACCATCCTTCTGAATCTGGAGAACAATATGAATCAATGGTAGAAAGTACGCGTTGTTTTATTGTGTTTTTTTCGATTGCTGTAAGAACGTTCTTCCGTTGAGCACTAACCGAAACAATACCATTATCTTCTGTAGCATTATTTTCGTTATTGAAGATTTTTTCAGAATTAAAGCCATTTACAGAAGAAGAATCAACAACTTCGTCTATTATTACATCATTTATGTCCATGGGCGTTGTCTCTATTTCGTTATTCATTGAGAGAGCATAGTTTAACAGAGGCTGCGCTATTCTTTGAAGTCGAATGCCAGGCCATTTAATAAGGGGCGCAAAACTTGCTTTTAAAACGTCAGTTGTTAATGGTACATGATGAAAACTAAATACAATACTTCCAAGCTTGATATATAAACAATATTCCTCTTTACTATAATAGTATGAGATTTCATCGTTTTTTAATACATCAACTGTCTTAATCAGTCTAGCTGCGTTTGACTTGATCAAGTCATTAGACAATTTATTTTTGAATGCTTCTGTTTTTATAACAGCATTCAAAAAGTTCAAAGCACATAGTTGTAAAAATAAAGAATCTTCATTATCTTGATGGGGATAAAGTACAATACCAATTGCTTTTTCTACCAATTTGCTATCTGTAAATTGTAGAGATTCAATAGAGGAATTCTGAAGCCACTTTGTGATTAACGAAGATATCTCGTTGAAATTAATACAACTCATGCCATTTTATTTTGATTTTGTCAGCAATTAATAAATGTTACGATTGATCAACAAATCTTTAATGTTGACCTTTAACAAATCCGAAATCTTTGCCAATGTCTGCAAATCGGGCTGTGTGGTGTTTGTGCACCACTTTGAAACCGTTACGGGGTCTTTTCCTAATTGACTTGCAAGCCAAACACCTGTTTTGCCAGCATCAGCCAATGCTCCTTTAATTCTATTTAAATTCTCCATGCAAATTTCTTAATGTTAAATGCAAAGATATAAAAATCTTCTGAAAAGACTTGTGAAATTGCAATAATGCTGACTGCTTGTCGAAAATTAATCTATTATTGCCCCCCTGATTTTATTATTTCCATAAAAGGAGGGTAAACCATATAAATCATACTATATCTAAATTTTGGTGTAGGAACTATGTAAAATTGATAGTATCATCATGTGCGATGCTTCATGTGACACAATATACAACCAGTCCCAACCCCATTGTATAAACAAGCAGGGATATCACCAAGACTTTCATCCAGAAGTCCGAGTACCAAACGCCTTCATTCTGTCTGAGAATTTTGCGCATATTGGATTTATGCTCGGTGATAAGCCTCGTTTGTTCGGCACGGTGATTTGCCAACACCGAATTCCAACTTTCTATAGAACGGTCTATGAGTTGTCTAAGTTGGGCAAGTTGCTCAGGAGTGATGGTTGCCTTAAAGTTCGTGTCCCGTTCTGCTTTTACTATAGCATTGCAGATGCAGTTGACTATATTATCACAACTGCCAACAGCAGCTTTGAGCTCACCCTCAATGTGGCTTTCTGCAGCGATGGCCTTCTCTAAATCCTCATTGAACTTTATCAGTGTTTCTTTTGCCTCTCTTATCTCTACGAGAAGTTTATCCACTTCTGATTTTTCAGTCTCAATTTGCTGGTTGATTTCAACCTTCTCCAGCATGTTATTGACATTTATGGGCGATGTGCCCCTTGATTTTCCTATACCCATGTTCTTGTATTTATAAAAGGTGAATTATCTGTGAAGTCCTCTCCTGCGTTTGCACATGCTGTTTGCCATTCGTGCGCAGCGGCGTGCCCATTTAAGTCCGTCTTCGTCCTTGTCTCTTCCCCAGCCTCCTGTATCAGAACCGCCACCGCCACTTGAAACCGCCATGCTTGTGGCTGCATCCAAATACCCGGCAAAGAGTAAAAGAGCCGTGTGTTGTATCTCTTCAATCTTGGCCAACGGATGAGCTTCCTCCAAAGAACACTCCTGCTGGATAATATTGTCAGCGGCTTCGGGAATATCCACATGATAACTGTGATATTCGTCTGTCGCAATATCGTAATGCTTTATAACAGGCTGTGAAATAAAAGTAATATCTGCTGACCGTGTTTGTTGAGGAATAGATTTTGTTGACTCAGACTTCCTTTCCTGCTGATGCAGTTTTGCCCAAGTAGCCTCAATCTTTGATGGAGTCAAGTTTCGACCGACACCCAACACGGATGACTTATAATTGGAGTTGCCACGTTTGATGGAATAACCATAAACTTTGCCTTTATCATCTTCTTGCAGATGCACTTTATAGCCTCGTTTTGTCAGCTCCATTGCATATTGTTGCCAACTGAACTTATCCATCTCACGGAGTATCTTCATGCAGTAATTTGTGATTTCCTGTCTGTGCTGTATGCCGATTTCTTCAGACTGTACCCAACCACGCCTTTCGTTGATGATATTCGCAGCCATGACAGCCCTCTTACCAATCTTATGACTATCGTTGATTTTGCCATCCATGTCCACACGGTTGGCATCAATGTGCAGATGGAGTATACCACTTTTGGAATCCCGATGCAAGGCAACGATGTACTGCGAACCTTTGAGGTTTGTCTGTTTTGATGATGCTCGCTTGGTCTTCTCGGAAAGGTCTATGGAGTCAAATACATGGATGAACTCGTTTGCTAAATGTACCCAATCATCCATCTTCCAGTTCTGGCTTTCTTCCTCGGCTGGGGAAATCTCAATTCTTATCACGTTCCTGCCAAGAGGTCTGCCCTTGTTGATTTTCTCGGCAAACATCTTCTGCACGAGCATCATCCGACCGTACATCGCTTCCGGTGAAATGTCATCGGGCAACAGGTTGGCTTTGACTGTATCCGTTCTGTCTTTATTGACGGAATACCTTATGGCATTTGCGCCATGCGATATGGTAGAAGCTTTTGCTATCATAAAATTTATTCAGTAAGGTAATTTTCTATCTGGCTCCAACGATTGATAAGCTGGGTAGCGGCTCTCATCCATTGTTCTACAAATCGGGTATCGCTGAAATACATTGCCCGTTTGTCTGCTTGGATGGATTTCACGGCTGCTGCAATACGGATAAGGTCACCCCTTGCATCCGTCAGACAACACAGGGCTTCCACTTCACGTTCAGACAACCGTTGCCGTGGGTGCTGCCCCAAGGCGGTGCGGCGCACGTAATCGCTCATGGATAAGCCGCAGGTCTTGGCAAGTTCTGCTGCTTGGGTATATTCCTGTTCCGTCACCCTGGCTTCAAGCCGCAGAGTGCGCCTTGTAACTTTCTTCTCATTTTCTTCATTAACTTCCTTGTTGGTATTCTTTTTCTTCTTCATGCTCTGTTATGTTATGGGTGAAACATCAATAAAAATGGTCAGCACGGTGGGAGCTTGCGACTGCCGGAATATGCCTATGTGGTACGAATAAGCGAAGCGAATTTGTGCGACATAGGAACTTCTTGTAAGACCCCACACAAAAACATAGGCATCATCGCCATATCCAATATGACTAAATCTGACTATCTGCCGAAATATCCTCATTAGATTCTTCCCCTGCCGTAGGCTGTGGAGGAGCCGAATTGGTAGGAACAGAAGAAAATGGAGAGAGCAGTTAGCCTTCGTCTGATATAATAGGCATTTTGCCTACGAAGGAAAAAACTGCATCAGAAACGTAGGTTTCATTCATTACTTCTGTTTGTCTACACTCATTCGAGTTGGGTAAATTTCTCTCCATACGGCTATCCGAATTCTCCTGTGGAGTCATTGGTAAGACGGTTACCATATCATCAGATTGTGCGTAATCATTTGCTCCTTTTTCTTGCCGGTCTTTTAGTCGAACATAGAAAGGATTGTCTATTCGGTTGCCATCCAACATCCATGCCGATATACATTTCAGCGTGTGGACGCTTGTTCGGTTGCCCTGTGTGGATGCGACAATTCCCAACTGGTTCATCTTGTCAAGTACACGGGATATGGTCTTCTTGTCATAGCCTAACTTGCAGGATAAATCCACTTCCGAAAGGATGGCTTGCCCCACTTGTAAGGTTGTGGAAAATCCTTTTATGGCATAATCGTTTTCTTTCAGCACTGCCGCTTCGATAAGTTGGTGTAGAATTTTCATGCGGTCAATGCCATACTTGCTCCCTGCCAGATATGCAAGTTGCTCTGACGAAAGCACTATACAATAATTCAAGTTTGTTTTCATCGTCTGTCAATTTTGAAGATGGTTTATAAATGGTGCAGCCAAAAGAGAAAGTCATCGGTGCATTCCGCATCCTCTCTCCGGCATATAATACTCCTTGTCGTATGCAATGTGGTCAAGCACATCTTGAAGCCTGTCCAGTTGTCGGCTGTCCAATACACGGATGGCGGCAATGGTAATGTTCTGTGAAGCGATACGGCGGTGTTCACAATTCCGTTCTGATGTACTTCCGTCCCCATCGGCATGGACACTTCGCAGGTAATCGTTCACCGCCTCGGTCTGTTCCTTGCTCGGAAAAGTGGAAGGGTAACGGTCTTGAACATACGCAACCATGTGGCTGACCGCATTTGCCAGCAGCGGGTCACGCTCTTGTAGCTGTCTGATAAGTTCTTCTTTTCTCATGTTGTTGGTTTATATTGTCCCGTGTCCCAAGCGTTTCTTATAATTTTCTATTTTGCTCACTTTATGTTTTTATTCTTTTTTCGAGGGCAAAAGGGACAAGGGGACATAGGACACAGTTTTTCTTTTCCCTTATTTTGAAATTAGAATGGCAAATCCTGTTCACTTGGCAGTGCTGTACCAGAATCTTCACTTGGAGTGTCCACCCTTACCCACGGGTGCTTCGTCCGTCCCGTCTTGTCGCAATAGGCAGGGTGCAAGCCCTTGACCTTCTCCTGCTCACTCCGTTTCCAATTAGGAATCGTGGACATCAGGCGGTTGATATATTGCGAAGTGTACTTTAATGGATTCCGTCTGACTAAATCATTGGGTAGTTCCTCTATAATCTGTCGGGCACAAACCATATTGAGTAAAGTCATTGTAGAATTTGGTTCCGAGTACGCTCCTTTCTGATAAGCCAACCGTGTAGGAATCATCCAACTTGCATACTGGATGGGAACCTCATGCTCCAGATACATTTCTATGTCCTCTATGATGGGGTCAGCAATGATATTGGAGTGTTGCATCTGCACTTCATTGGCCTCATTTTCCATGTCCGGCGACAAGTAGAGTTTCATTCCTTGCTTATAATAGGTATATGCCTCTGCTCAAAGCTGAGGAACGGAACACTGTAGTTTATCCAGCCAATCCGACACATGCCCATTGCCTTTGGCCGAGATAATCCACCATCGGCGATTTCCATTGTCTCCTTGCAGGAAGTTTGCCTCATTGGTGGTAGCCGCAAAAACATTGTGCCGCATGAACTCCACCACCTTATGCCCATAAGCCGGACGCATATAATCACTGCAACGGCTTAGAAAAGCCTTGGCTGCCTCTGCATCGTTCGCTCGTTTCAAACCATTCAACTCACTGATTTCAATAATCCAGCCATTGGTTATGGTCTCCACTTTCTCCTTGTCACCACTGGCGAAAGAAAATGAGTCGTTGAACCACTTACCGCTAATAGCTTTGAAGAAGGTGCTCTTACCGATACCTTGGGGACCGGGCAAGGTCAATACGTTGTCAAACTTGCAACCTGGATTGAATACTCTAGTTACAGCCGCCACAAACCAAAGTTTTGTCTGTTCTCTGACAAGCGGATTGTCCTCGGCTCCAAGATAATCTATGATGGTTGTGGCTATGCGAGGTTGTCCGTCCCATGTCTCTTGTGTGATGAATTCCTGTACAGGATTGAAACTCCGTTCAGAAGAAGTGGTCTTCAGTATCTCAAATACTTTGTTCTGCGTCAGGCGTATTCTGTATGTTCTTTCCAGATAGTCCTGTATCTTTCCTGCTGATTCTTCATCAATTTTGTTACCATTGACATTGCGGAACAAAGGGCAGAAACACACATCGTCCTGACAGAAGGTATCGTACCTTATCTGACTAAGATTCTCATCCAGTGTGAAAATAAGCCGGAGATTACTGATGGAACGAACCGGATTCCCGTAACTGTCTGTTGCCAGATTCTTTTTCCAATTCTCTTCCATACCGCTATTCTTTGATATGGATGCCACCAGATTCCTTTGCCAAAGCCAATGCAAGGTCTGCATCCACTACGATTTTTCGTCCTATCTGCGTGATGGCTTTGTCTATGATGCCGCTCTTCTTAATGCGGTTGGCGGTGGGTACGCTACAACCGAATACACGGGCGATACCCTCTATGCCATAGTAGTTGCCTTTGGATGCCACTTGGGGAGTGGCCGCTTCTGTACTCTCCACACTTTTAGTGATGAGAAAACAAAGCTCCTCACCCGTCATCATGGCGATGGGCTTTTGGAGTAGTTGGTTAAGATTGAGTTTTTCTTCCATACCTTTACTTGTTTGATGATTAAATACTTTAAGCCTCGGCTCAACTCTGTGAAACCGATTTCACAAGCAAAGGTAGTGTATGAAACTCTGTGTGTTGGTCGGTTTATTTATACCTTAATTTAACCGACCGTATTACAACAGTTGTTTGCAAAGTAAATACGGATAGCTGGATTTCCCAACTACCCGTTATTGATAAAATAGTCCGTCCATTGGTCAATCATTCGTTTAGCTTTGGTGTAACTGCTTCCTCTTTGAGGCGAGTTCAAGGTAAGTTCCTTGATTTCCCCGTATCGCTTCTGCGGAATGTCATGCCCATAATGCCGTTGAGAGAACTGTTCTATGGCACGGTGGAAAGTCATGTATCTTGTGGACGCTTTTATCTTGCCGGACTTTACCAATGATTTCAACAGATAGGCAAGACTTATGTCCTCTGTATTCTCTTCAAGAAACAAAAGGATACCCTGCTTAATACGTTCTTTGTCACCCAAAAGAATATCGTCCAATGACTGTATCACTTTCTTGTTTCCACGTCTGCCTTTTACTTTTCGTAAGGCAAACATCACCTCCTTCCATACTTCTGGGTTACACCTTTCAGCAGTGTTTTCCCAATCAGCTTTGGTCTCTGTACCCATTTCAATACTTTCATTGACAAGGAGTGTAACGCATGACTTTACAAGAAGCATATCGCCATTGTCAACCTCTTCACAGTTCAACAGGCGGTTGAGTGACTTGGCCATACGTGAAAGACCGTGGTCAAATACCACGAAATAATACATGCAATAAGCCAAGTCCTCTTTCTTTTCCATTACACGGTCATAGAGATTAGCCATGAACTCGCCAATGAACACCGCATGAGAGAGGAAAACTATTTGAGAGATATAGGTTAGACACTGGTAAACCATTTTCCTTTCCAGCTTACTCAACAGATAACATCCTTTGCTGTTTCTCATGAACATATCTAATTGCCCAATCAAGTAGGACCTTAACTCCTGCGGCAGACGATTCCATATTTCAATAGGTGTTTCAGAATGAACCATCAGCAGCCCTGATTTCGGAGAAGTAAGCAGTTCTACCGCGCCTGTTTTCACATTGATGCCTATCCACAAACACTTGTTGGTGATACATCTGGCGATGGTCTCGGTATATTGGCTAGCCCACTGTTGATTTTCGACACCTGATACACCTTTCCCGTTTACAAAATCAGAAAGCCAATTGTACATAATCAAAGCTTCTGATGGTGTACAGTCACGCATCATCTGATACATATCTATCAGAACAGACATATTGCCTTTAGCCACAGCATCGATGCGCTTACAAAAGTCAGCATACACTTCTTCGTTAGCTGATTTCCATGCACGGATAGCCATATCAGCCGCATCCTTCCTTTTGGAATAGGATTTTATCCTTTCTATGAAATTTATCATCAGCATTACGGATTAAGGTTGTCTGAATAATTTGAGCAGTTCTTCTGTGGACATGCTTGCCAGCTTCGCCAACAGAGCATCCCTTTCAGAAGAATTCTCCAAGTTTAACAGTTTTGAATTGTTCTGCATCTGTATATCAAGAGGATAATGCTCAATGTAGATTTGGGTAATGGCATGATCAGAAGTTGAATGCCCCATGCTTTCAGAGATATAATCCATATCCACTCCGGCATTATGCAGATTAGTAGCAAACGAGTGTCGGCACCATGTGCCGGACGGACAGATGGACTTATCCCAATTCAATGCCTCATGGCAAATCTTAATGACGCGGTCTTTCACGTTTGAGTTCTCTTGCATGGTGTATTTGCGGCGTAACTCTTCCGTTTCCGCTCCTTTTAATATATCGGGGAACACAAAACCGTCCCGAGTCGGAGGTGCAGCTATCTCATCCAAGATATATCGTAAGGGAGGGATGATAGGGACTATTACCTCTGAGCCGTCAGCGCTCCGTCGGGATGTTTTCTTTCGATTGAAGCGGAAAGCTTTGCCATTTGTCTGATAATAATAACTATTATAGGTCAAGCGGCCAGCATCAGCCATATTGAAACCGTTGCAAAGATATTGGGCAAGAAATAATCCCAATGAATAATGCGCACGTTGCACATATTCTTCCGACCAATGTTCTGGATACTTCTTTGATACGAAAAGGTTGTATAGTTCCGTCATCTGATTTACGTTCAAGAAGCTCTGCTTGCGTTTTGCACTCTTGGGAATGCTCACAAGCCCTTTCTCTTTTTTGTTGGAAAAAGGATAGGGCACATCTTTGAGGTAGCCCTCATGCACACACCTGTTCCATACAGCACGGCAACAGCGCAAGTAGATACCGGCCGTAGTGTCGCTGATTTTACCGACAATCGCACCATTTTCGTCTTTAACTCCATTGTGCATACCATCCTTCCACTTCTGAAGTTCTGCTGCACAGATGCAGAAGCCCTTAATTGCATTTTCTCCAAGAATCTTTCTGAATGATTTGAGAGAACACTCATAACTTTCTGCGGTGGTGAAACGTGCTCCTCCGTCTTCTGTACGCAATTCGTGAATGACTTGCTCCCATATACTAATAAAGGATTGTGATTGGGTTATGTCCTCTTTGGATAGCACCACTTCTTCACCCATGATACATTGACGTACCATCTCAAATGTCAGGATGCCGCCTTTGTTCAGATTCATCAAGATTTCTTTGTACTTGGGGGCAATAGTATCTTTCCACTCTTTCTGAAGTTTGTAGTTCTCGCTTTTACATTTCGTCGCATTGCAGATGTCCGAGAACTTTTTCCCAGTAAAAGAGCTTCCAACTGTAAAATAGAAGAACTTGCGGTCAATCGTGAAACGAATAGATAATGGAAACTCACACGCATTCTTTCTGCGGGTACGTGAATCCAACACGATAGAGACAGAACAGTTACGCTCTTTGAAAAGAGACAATGACTTGGTTAATTTTTCCATTGCATTCATTGTTTATGTTCAACATAACCTCTGAATACAGCCGCTTTGCAATGTGAGGCGTACATATACAAAACGCTGCATATAACCACTGAGTCCCTATCCCTTGACGGATAAAAACATTGTCGTTATATGCAGCGGTGCAATCTCGTTGTCTTCTGTCGCTGACTGGTAACCGGGCTTCTGCCAATCGGTCTCAACCCCTGAAGCAACTCTCACGTATTGTTTGAAATAGAGTATTCTCCGACTAATACTCCCTCTACGCTTCGATTCATCGGAATGGGATGACCCTCCCACGAAGGTTAGACAAACTCACTTTTCCTTATTAGGAAAGAGCACCTCTTGGTCATGGCTCGCCATAAATGCATTGCATTTGCAAAGTTACAACATTATTCTGTAAATCAATATACAAATGGAGTATATTTGAGTTTATTTAATCGCAAAGTGTCGTCACACTAACAAAACTTCGGGTAAAGATATTACAGGATTGCATGGAGCATCATTGAAATTCTATGTGTTAAACATGGCCAACTCAAACAGTTTGTTTACGCATTGTTTACGCAAGGGTAAGAAAAAAGGAGTTACGAATTTCGTAACTCCTTGATTTTGAAAGTGGACCAGCCTGGGCTTGAACCAGGGACCTCCAGATTATGAGTCTGTTGCTCTAACCAACTGAGCTACAAGTCCGGTGTATCCGTTTACTGGATGCGGTGACAAAAGTAGTATTTTCTATTGAAATATGCAAGTCCTAACAATAAAAAACTACAATACTTTCTCTTCTCAGAACTTATATTTGCGTTTCGGGTTCTTGGGGAACCAGCCTTTTTTCACCCGGTCTTCCTGCTCAAAGACCTCTTTGATGGTCCAAAACGAGGAGAAGGCAAATACCCCTAACAGAGAAGACAGAATGACATTGTCGACGCTCAACGATGCCGCGACGCCTGCAATGCCTAGTATCAGGAATATCCACCAGCATTTGGTGCCCCAATAATATTCGGCCTTTACCACAACAGGGTGAAAAAGGCCGATAATCAAAAAGGTACAAATTCCGATAAATAACCCGGCAAGGTGATATTCATTCAGGAATTCCATTCTGTTATTTTTCTACGCGGATAGGAATTTCTTTTTTGATACTCTGTTCCAGAGAAATCAGTGTTTCTGTAGCAACCACACCCGGTATTTCTTGCATTTTGTTATTCAGCAAGTCCATCAGGTGTTCGTTGTCGCATGCGTAGAGTTTGGTCAGCATGGTGTAAGGACCGGTAGTGAAATGGCATTCCACAATTTCCGGAATCTTTTGCAACTCGGCCACCACTGATTTGTACATAGAACCTTTTTCCAGTTTGATTCCCACGTATGTACAAGTTCTGTAACCCAGTGATTTCGGGTTTACATGATAGCCTGAGCCTACGATGACGCCCAAGTCGATCAGTCTTTGTACGCGTTGATGGATAGCTGCACGTGACACTCCGCATTCGGCTGCTACGTCTTTGAAAGGGATGCGGGCATTCTGTGAAATAATCTCTAGAATCTGCCTGTCGAGGTTGTCTATTTTTTCCATAATAATAAATTATAATTTCCTGTTGTTATCAAATAGTAAGCAAATATAGAGATTTATTTTAATTATTCTTCTTTTACGGGAAAAAAAATAGGAAAAAGCAAAAAAAAGGAGTGCAAAGACTTTGCACCCCTTTCCTTTTTCTATTTAGAAAGATACTTTCTTATTTCTTATCTTTTTCGATACCTACCAGTTCAACTTCGAAAATCAGAGTAGAGAACGGTTTGATCTGTCCTGATTCTCTTGAACCGTAAGCGAGTTCTTGCGGGATGTAAAGTTCCCATTTAGAACCTACAGGCATCATAGTCAGAGCTTCTGTCCAGCCTTTGATTACTTGGTTGGCACGGAAAGTAGCAGGCTCGTTACGTTTGTAAGAGCTGTCGAATTCTGTACCGTCGATCAAAATACCTTTATAGTTCACTTTCACTTTGCAAGTGTCAGCAGGGATTTCACCTTTACCTTCAGTGATTACTTTGTACTGCAATCCGCTTTCAGTAGTTTTCACACCTTCTTTAGCTTTGTTTTCAGCAAGGAATTTTTCACCGGCAGCTTTGTTGTCAGCGTATTTTTCTTCCATAGCTTTCGCTTTGATAGTTTCCATAGCTGTGCGAGTATATTCCTGAGCAGCTTCCATAGTCATCACGCCACCTTTTTCCAGTGTACCTGCGATGAAACCAGCCATGAAGTTGTCTTTGCTGATCGTTTTGGTAGAGTCACCAGCGAACAGTTCCTGGTTGATACCTTTCATCATCTGGTTGCTGATCTGCTGACCGATCTGAAGACCTGCCATGTAAGCGATGTCTTTCTTGCTGGTCTTGTTTGCACCTTCGTTCAAACCTTTGATGAATTCTGCCATATATGCAGTATCAACGTCCAGACGGCCTGTCAGATAGCCTTTCAGACCTTGAGTCTGAGCCATACCGATAGAGTAAGACAGTGAGTCGATGTCTGTTTTCAGATTTGCTTTAGGAGCTTGAGCTGTACAAGAAGCAAGACTTGCAGCAGCGGCGATTGCCATAAAAATACTAACTTTTTTCATTTTGCTTTGAAATTTTTTATTTATAATACTTCGAGTAATTCTACTTCAAATACCAATGTGCTGTGGGGAGGAATCATTTCTCCGGCACCTCTGGCGCCATAAGCAAGGTCGGACGGAATATAGAGTTTCCATTTGGAACCTTCGGGCATCAGTTGCAATGCTTCCACCCATCCCGGGATTACCTGATTGACGCCGAATACAGCCGGTTCTCCGCGCTTGATAGAGCTGTCGAACAGTGTACCGTCGATCAGTGTGCCTTCGTAGTGGCATTTTACCTGATCGGTAGCTTTCGCTTTTTTGCCTGTGCCTTCGTTGATCACTTCGTATTGCAGTCCGCTGGGCAGCGTAACCACGCCCGGCTTTTTCTTATTTTCTTCGAGGAAAGCTTTTCCTTGTTCGATGGCGGCAGCGCCCATCTTAGCTTCCAGTTCTTCGAAATACTTGTTCACTATTTCGCGGGCTTCCTGATGGCTGATAGCCGTCTGATTACCTTCCAATACATCTTTAATTGCTTGTGCAAAGTCATCTACAGCGATGCCTTTTGCACCCATGCTTAATAAGTTTTGACCGATTCCGAGGCCAATAGCGTAACTGAATTTATCCATATAATGTTTTTGTTGAAGATCGAAGCATATCACCTTCATGGTTTTAGCTTTCAATCAATTGCAAATTTATGAATCGCAAAAGTACACGTTTTATTTGAATGATTTAGCATTTAGTATTTAAAAATTCTTATATCCGTGAAAGTTAGTCTCTTTTCTTTAAGGAATTAATTCCTTCATTCCTAAGATTTAATCTTTGTGTTCTTACTGTTTAAGTTCGTTTATGCTGGAATTTATTCGTCTGACTATAGTTAAACTTGCGTCTGACTACAGTTGAATTATCGTCTGACTATAGTCAGACGAAAGAATTACTATAGTCAGACGAATAGATTTTAGTATATCCGGCACGAAGTCTTCGTATGGACGGTATTAAATTCTTGTATACCTTGGATTAGATTATGCGGGCGGAAGTTTTCTTTTATTCAATGATTCTGATTACATTTGTATATCTTTTAATAATAAGGAGGAGCGGTTATGAAGAATCTGGTAGTATTGACAGGTGCGGGCATGAGTGCCGAGAGTGGAATCAGTACATTTCGCGATGCGGGCGGTTTGTGGGATAAATATCCTGTGGAGCAGGTAGCTACTCCCGAAGGATACCAGCGTGATCCGGCATTGGTGATTAACTTTTATAATGCACGAAGGAAACAATTGCTGGAAGTGAAGCCGAATCGCGGACATGAACTGCTGGCGGAACTGGAAAAGAATTTCAATGTGGCGGTTATCACACAGAATGTGGATAATCTGCACGAACGGGCAGGAAGCAGCCATATCATTCACCTGCATGGTGAGTTGACAAAGGTCTGCTCCAGCAGAGACCCGTATAACCCTCATTATATAAAGGAACTGAAGCCGGAAGAGTATGAAGTAAAAATGGGAGATAAGGCCGGTGACGGAACTCAGTTGCGTCCTTTTATTGTCTGGTTCGGAGAGGCGGTGCCGGAGATTGAGACAGCTATCCGATATGTAGAAAAGGCGGATATATTCGTTATCATCGGCACATCGCTCAATGTATATCCTGCGGCAGGTTTGCTGCATTATGTACCGAGAGGAGCAGAGGTGTATCTGATAGACCCGAAGCCGGTGGACACACATACTTCCCGTTCGATACATGTCCTTCGGAAAGGAGCTTCTGAAGGGGTGGAGGAACTGAAACAACTGCTTATTCCAGCTCCGTAGCAAAGATATGACTATTCCGGAGTGTTTCCGAAATCTCGAGTGCGGTGATATTGCTGCACTCGATTCTTAATACCTTCTCCCAGTCCTCGAAATCTACATTCCATCGGGTGATTTGCGGGAACTTTGCCAGGAGACTTCCGATGAGCTTGATGTCGCGTCTCTTCGTGATGGAGGTCCGAAAAATTAGAATCTGATTTTCCATGTCTTTTTAGGTGTTTATTCCTGTGAACGAAATTCACGGATAGTGATATTGAAATGTTGCTTAAAGTTGCGGCTGAGGAGTGATAAACTGCTGAAACCACAGCGACTGGCAATTTCGGTCGCAGACAGTTGCCTGTCATTCTGTAGTAGCAGTGCTGCTTTTTCAATCCGGGTGCGTTTGATATATTCCGTCGGTGTTTCGCCCGTCAGAAACGTGAAAACGCGATGAAAGTGGAAAGGAGAAAAGCACGCGATTCCTGCCATCTTATGCAATGATAGAGGTTGGTCTATGTTTTGATGAATATATTCGGTCACTTTGTCGATCCGTAATTTATATTCCTGCCTATTTATTTCTTTCGTTTCCATTTTAATGCAAAATAAAGAATAATAAGAGCCGGAGAGTTGTCCTATCTTGCCAACTTCTCCGGCACAGATAATGATTATCTTTTTTGTCCTATATAGAATACGTAGCCATAGTAATCTTTATATTTACTATACAGGCTTCGTTCGTACTGCTGACCTTTCATGAAATCCATCGCAGTTTTATTTCCCGCGTGTTCTTTCATGAATGTCTCCCGTACTTCATCTTGTGGGGCAAAATAATGTTCTGTCCAGCAGTTCTCCGGTAGGATGAAATGGGCTGTTGGAGTATATCCGGCCCTTTCCATCTTGTCAATACATGTCGGGATCACGCTGATTTCCGGATAGGCGTCCATCCAGAAGTCTTCTATTTCCGCAGGGCGTTCCGAAGTGAACCAGGATGCTTCGCTCACTGCGATGAAACCGCCTTTTTTCAGGTATTTGTTCCATTCGTTCATCCCACGTTCGAATCCTATATTGTAGATTGCTCCTTCGGACCAGATCAGATCGAGTTCCTCGTTCTGAAACGGGAGATTGTCCATTGATCCGGTGATTCCTTTTACTCTGTCGGCGCAATTGGCTTTCACCGCATTCTCATTGAATATTTCGATAAAATCGGGAAAGAGGTCTATGCCCGTAATCTGTCCTTTCACGTAGTCAGCCAGAAACAGTGTCTGACCGCCTGTGCCGCAGCCGATATCGGCAATCTTTGCATCATCGGTCAGTTCGTTGATGAAACTTACAGCTTTGCGTGTGGCTTCCGGACTTCCGGGACCTTGACGTTTCAGCAGCTTGAAGTAGTTACATATGAAAGAGAAATCGAAATCATGTATAGATGTATTATTGTTACTCATTGTTTTTAATGTTTTAGGTGTACGTCAAATGGAGGCATACGGGGATGCATAAAACCATTTGAGCCTACAATAGTTGTTATTTTTTTAGAAAATAGAAATCAACTCTGACATGAATATGCCGGAGAAAATGTAAGGGATAATCTGTAATGAGAGGAAGACTTACAGATTATTTACAGAACGAGATCCTTGCGGAATGTAAATGTGATTAACATCCAATTATTCTTTTTAGTTTGTGGCAAAGATATGGTTTTAACCTAAAAACACCATTGATTTTTCCTTGAAAAAATACTGTGGGACTGTATTTTAGCAAGAATCGTCAAATGAATAAACTGCATTTCGGCTGGAAGGGTATAAATTAAAGAGATTCTTAACCAATAATTATGTTTTTTTTGTATTTTTGCTACCCGCAATATAATTATGTGTAAAATGTGGCGAAGAACAATAACCTTTCTCTTAAGTCTTTTATCTATGGTGATGGCGGAAGCCACTAATCATTATTTTAAGCATTTGGGAGTATCTGATGGATTATCTCAGGTGTGTATCCCATCAATTTATCAGGATGAGTTAGGGGCAGTCTGGCTGGGAACTACTGAGGGACTGAATAGATACAACGGTAAGGATGTAAGAGTATTCCAGCCTTCGGAAAGTAATCATGGACTGACTAATAATGAGATTAACGAATTATGTGGAGATAAGAACGGAAGAATGTATATTCGTTCGGGAAACGATCTGATTAAACTGGATATTTATACGGAGCAATTCACTTGTCTGCGACAGAAAGGTGTGTATGGACTGTTTTGTAAGAAAGATACACTTTGGGTGAGTTGTGCAGACGGCATTTATTATTATACGGGACAGGGTACAGAGCTGACGTTTTTTGCTCGTGTGCAGAAAGGTTTTGTGGGAAGAGCACTCTATGTAGACAGAGAGACTGTATGGGTGGTTACCAGAAAATACTTGGTCGCAATATCACGTGAAGACCCTCTTCGGCAAGAGATTTTACTTACCCTTGATAAGGGTAATTGTATTTTGGGTGATAGTTCCGGAAATATATGGGTGGGAGCCTGGAACGGATTATACCGTGTTTCTCCCGATCGGGAGACAACCGCTTATGTTAGTCATTCGGGAATGGGGGAATTATCCGATAATCAGGTCCGATGCGTGCTGGAAGATGATTTTAAGCATATTTGGGTAGGTACGTTCAAGGGAATCGATTGTTACGATCCGATTACTGATACGTGGAGTCATTATACGCGTTATGGAAGTTCTTCGAATTCTTTAAGCCATACTTCTATTCTCTCTCTTCATAAAGATATGCAAGGTAATATTTGGGTCGGGACTTATTATGGAGGAGTGAATGTATTCAATCCCGATAAGAATAATCATAGCTTTTATTGTGCCGAACCTTTACGTGAAGACTGTCTCAGCTTTCCGGTAGTCGGTAAAATGACTGAAGATAGTGCAGGAAATGTGTGGATCTGTACTGAAGGTGGAGGGCTGAATTGTTATCATGGGGATACTGGCGTTTTCTCCCGATATATGTATCAAAAAGGAGATCAGAGTACATTAGGGAGTAATAATGTCAAGTCGGTTTTTTATAGAAAGGAGAACAATCGATTGTATGCGGGGACTCATTTAGGAGGATTGTTCGTTCTGGATTTAAAATCGAACAAGGGACACACTCTCCATCATGTTACCGGTGACCCTGCCTCGTTGCCTCATGAGATTGTGAACGATATTCAGGAGTATAAGGATGGCATTGCGATGTTGACACAAGGTGGTCCGGTGTTTTTTGATCCGGTGACCGAGAAATTCTCACCGCTTACGGATGATCCGTCTGTCCAGAAATTGATCAGTCGGGAATATGCTTTTGAAACGTTTCTGATCGATAGCCGGCATCGTATGTGGTTTGCTGTTGGTGGCGGAGGGATAGTGTGCGTCAATTTATCTTCTTCAAAAGTGACTCAATATTTGGCGGATAGCGAGAAAGACACGTTGACGGTAGGAAGATACAAAACCGTGCATATTTTTGAAGATAATAAAGGAGATATTTATTTTAGTACAATTGGCGCGGGGATATTCAAGTATCAGGAGAAACAGGATACTTTCAAGTCTTACGGAACTACCAATGGAGTACTTCCGAGTAATTATTGTTATTATATCTGCGAGTCTGCCCGGGATAATTGTCTGCTTGTTTTGCATGGGAAAGGGCTTTCTATCTTTGATCGTGAAAAAGAGGTTACAGAAGAGACTTATCACTTGTTTCGTCAGACTTATAATTTGGGGTCCGCTTTATATCGAAGCAAAAATGGGATTATTTATATCAGTGGTACCAATGGATTGGCTATGTTTCAAGAGCGGTCCTTTTATGAATCTCAGGTCAAAAGCTTCTTGAATTTTGATAAATTGTTTATTTTCAATGACGAAATAGCTCCTGGTGATGAGTCCGGCATCCTGACTGAGATATTGGCGAAAACGTCGGATATCTTTTTAAGCTATCAACAGAATAACGTAACAGTGGAATTTGCTACTTTTAATTATAATAGTGACCGTAATCGTTTGTTTGAATATTATCTGGATGGCTTCGATAAGGTGTGGACCCAGACTTCGGGCACTACGGTTACTTACACCAATCTGCCTCCTGGAGACTATACGCTCAAAGTCCGTTCGATGGAAAATAAGGAGAGTTTGAAAGATGCAATCTGCTTGAATATACATGTTTCCGCTCCTTTTTATGCTACCATATGGGCATATCTGTTTTATGCCCTTTGTCTGACTGCATTGATGGTCGCATTTGTTCGTTTTAAAACACGGCAGGCGGCTCTGAGGTCTTCATTGGAGTTTGAGCGAAAAGAAAAAGAGAGGATTGAAGAACTCAATCAGGTAAAATTGCGCTTCTTTACTAATATTTCTCATGAATTTCGTACTCCATTAACGCTTATTCTGGGGCAAATTGAAGTATTGATGCAAATGGATTTGGGCACAACCGTTTATAATCGTATTCAGCGTATATATAAAAACGCCTGGCATATGCGGAATTTGATCTCCGAGTTGCTCGATTTTCGCAAACAGGAGCAGGGTTATTTGAAACTCAGAGTTGAAGAACAGAATTTGGTTACTTTTACTCGTCAGATTTATATGTGTTTTTATGAATATGCACAAAAAAAGGAGATCACATATCGCTTTGATTCTGTAGAAGAAACGATTTCTGTCTGGTTTGATCCAATACAGTTACAGAAAGTGATTTTTAATTTATTGTCGAATGCTTTTAAGTATACATCCAATAAGGGAAATATAACTGTAGAAGTAAGGAAAGTTGCTTCACAGGCCGTAGTTTCAGTGTGTGATACGGGTATTGGGATTCCGGTTGAACATATTTCGAAGATATTCGACCGGTTCTATCAGACGGACAATGCCTCTTCTTCCTCTTCTTTTACTTTGGGGACAGGCATCGGATTGGCGTTGGCAAAAGGAATTATGAATATGCATCATGGAAAGATTGAGGTAGAAAGTACTGTTGGTGAGGGTACTAAGTTTATCTTGTCTCTGCCTTTAGGAAACCGACATTTCAGTGATGAAGAGATGGCTGTGACGGAAGGTCGGGAGTCACTGATTATTCCAGAAGCTTCTGTATCTTCTTATGGACAGTTGATGGCGGAAGAGATAAAAGAACCTGAATCGCAGAAAAATATGGATGAAGAAGATAAGCCTACGATTCTTTTGGTAGATGATAATACCGAACTATTGTCCATGCTGGAAGATATATTCTTACCGATGTATAATGTATATACTGCGTGTAATGGACGCGAAGGACTGGAGATGGCGCAACAAATACAACCGGATCTGATAGTAAGTGATGTGATTATGCCTGAGATGTCAGGTAAGGACTTGTGCTATAAAATCAAGACCAATGTAGAACTTTCTCATATTTCTGTCGTTCTGTTGACAGCACAGACTTCTGTGGAATATGTTGTAGAAGGTTTGATGTTCGGAGCGGATGATTATATAACGAAGCCGTTTAATATAAAGGTATTGGTGGCCCGTTGCAATAACTTGATAAAAAACAAGAAACGTCTGATTGCACATTATGCGGGTAAGGTCATTACGGAATCTCCTGTAGCGGAAGCTATTAATGAGAAAGATAAAGAACTGCTGACGAAATGTGTAAATATTGTCAGAGAGAATTTTGAGAACCCTGATTTTGATGTTACTGCGCTTGCTTCAGAATTATGTATGGGACGTAGCAAATTATATATGCAGTTTAAACAAATGACCGGGTTAACTCCGAATGAGTTCATCTTGAAAGTGAAGCTGGATGAAGCTATGTCTTTGCTGACAGAGCATCCGGAACTAAATATAACAGAGATTTCCGTTCGGCTCGGCTTTTCTTCTCCCCGTTATTTCAGCAAATCCTTTAAAGCCTTCTTCGGGATTGCTCCGCAAGGAGTCAGGAGTAGGAAGGAATAGTTGTTTCATTACCTGACTTCTCAAGTATTAATATCCGGCATATCAGCTATTAATATCCGACAATTCAGTTGTTAATACCTGATATATCAGCTGTTAATACCTGACAAACCAGGTATTAATCCCCCCAATGTCTGCCTATAGGTTGCTATACGTTGGATAACATCATTTGTGCAGAAAAAGAAGGGCGATGTATCCAAATCTTCCATTATAGGTGACCAAATCTTCCATGTGGATGCAGAAATGTTCTTTTTGCAAAATTTGTGTTTATGGATGTCATATAGGTCTCCTATTTTTGCAATGCTTTCATTCTGTTTTAATACATAGAATCAAAGACAATAAAATAAGTATGAAAAACACAATAATTTATCGCATGAAAAGCAGATTAATAACATTACTCTTATTATTGATTACTGTCAGTTCTGTAACGTTTGCTCAAGAAGCAAAGAAGGAAATTCCTTTGAAATATGGAGCTACGAATGAAGGTAAACGGCAAGACCCTGCCATGCAGAAGTTCCGTGACAACCGTCTGGGTGCTTTCATCCACTGGGGACTGTATGCTATCCCCGGGGGAGAATGGAACGGAAAAGTATATGGCGGAGCTGCCGAATGGCTGAAAAGCTGGGCAAAAGTACCTGCTGATGAATGGCTGAAACTGATGGACCAATGGAACCCTACGAAATTCGATGCAAAGAAATGGGCAAAGATGGCCAAAGAAATGGGTACTAAGTATGTCAAGATTACAACGAAACATCATGAAGGTTTCTGTCTGTGGCCTAGTAAGTATACTAAATATACTGTAGCAAATACCCCGTATAAGCGTGATATATTAGGCGAGTTGGTGAAAGCCTATAATGACGAAGGAATTGATGTACACTTCTATTTCTCAGTGATGGACTGGAGTAATCCGGATTATCGTTATGATATAAAATCCAAAGAAGATAGCATCGCCTTCAGCCGTTTCCTTGAATTTACCGACAATCAACTGAAAGAACTGGCAACACGTTACCCGACCGTTAAAGATTTCTGGTTTGATGGTACGTGGGATGCCAGCATTAAAAAGAATGGTTGGTGGACAGCTCATGCAGAGCAAATGTTGAAGGAACTCGTTCCGGGTGTTGCCATCAATAGCCGCTTGCGTGCTGATGACAAAGGAAAGCGTCATTTTGATAGCAATGGTCGTCTGATGGGTGACTACGAATCCGGTTACGAACGCCGCTTGCCCGATCCGGTGAAAGATCTCAAAGTTACACAGTGGGACTGGGAAGCCTGCATGACTATACCCGAAAATCAATGGGGATATCACAAAGACTGGTCATTGAGCTATGTGAAAACTCCGATTGAGGTCATTGACCGCATTGTACACGCTGTTTCGATGGGTGGCAACATGGTTGTCAACTTCGGGCCTCAGGCAGATGGTGATTTCCGTCCCGAAGAGAAAGCAATGGCTACAGCGATTGGTAAGTGGATGAATCGTTACGGAAAAGCTGTTTATGCTTGCGATTATGCCGGATTTGAAAAACAAGACTGGGGATATTATACACATGGTAAAAACGATGAAGTTTATATGGTAGTATTCAATCAGCCTTATAGTGAACGGTTGATTGTAAAGACTCCGAAAGGCATTACAATAGAAAAAGCCACTTTGCTGACTACCGGTGAAAATATCACTGTTGTTGAGACAACCCGCAATGAACATAACGTATCTGTTCCTAAAAAGAATCCGGGTGAACCTTATGTAATTCAGCTTAAAGTTCGTGCAGCCAAAGGAACAAAAAGTATTTATCGCGATGCTTTAACATAAATGATAAAGAAACGATTCTATGAAGTTTAAATATATACTCATTTTATCAGCGCTTATCGGGCAGATTCTTTCACTCTCTGCCCGGGAAGTGACCTCTTTCAATGAAGGATGGCTATTCAAACGCGGGCCTTTTTCACAGGACCCGGTGAAGGTCGCTGCTCAATGGAATGCGGACTGGGAAACTGTAAACTTGCCTCATACCTGGAACGCTAAAGATATGCAGGTAAAAGCTGATGCTTTCTATGAAGGAGTTGGTTATTACAGGAAAACACAATTCTTTGGCAATGAGTTGAAAGGGAAGCGTGTATTTCTTCGCTTTGAAGGTGTGGGCGCCAACACAGAAGTGTATGTCAACGGTAAACTTGTCGGAATGCACCGGGGAGCATACAGCGCCTTTGCTTTTGAAATTGGAACCGCATTGAAACTGGGAGCTGAGAATGAGATAATGGTAAAGGCGGATAATGCTTCACGTCCTGATGTGATTCCGGTAAATCACAATCTTTTTGGGGTTTACGGAGGTATCTATCGTCCGGTATGGCTGATTATTACTGAACAGAATAACATTACAGTTACCGATTGTGCCTCTCCGGGTGTATATATTACTCAAAGGAATGTATCGAAACGCTCTGCCGATATCACAGTGAAAGTGAAGCTGGACAATGGAAGTCTTACTCCTGCTGACTTGGTACTCGAAAATACCATTTATACGCAGAATGGCAAGAAGGTCACTTCCCATCGCCTTCCTTTGGTACTCACTCCGCAGGGAACACAGACTTACATTTCTACCTTCAAACTGAATAAACCGCATCTGTGGCAGGGACGTAAGGACCCTTATTTATATAAGGTTATTTCCCGCTTACTGGCGGACGGAAAAGTAATTGATGAGGTGGTACAGCCATTGGGTGTTCGTAGATATGAGATTGTGCCAGGCAAAGGTTTCTACTTGAATGGTGAGAAATACCCGATGTATGGGGTAACCCGTCATCAGGATTGGTGGGGATTGGGTAGTGCGCTTACCAACAAAGAACATGATTTCGACTTGGCTCAGATTATGGATATCGGAGCAACTACTGTCCGTTTCGCCCACTATCAACAGTCGGATTACCTGTATTCCCGTTGCGATTCTTTGGGATTGGTCATCTGGGCAGAGATTCCTTTTGTGAATCGGGTGACAGGATATGAAGCCGAAAATGCACAGTCTCAGCTTCGTGAACTGATTCGTCAAAGTTTCAATCACCCTTCCATTTATGTATGGGGATTGCACAATGAAGTATACCAGCCCCACGAATATACGGCAGGACTGACACAAACTCTGCATAATCTGGCCAAGACAGAGGATCCTGACCGCTACACTGTATCTGTAAATGGTTATGGCCATGCAGAGCATCCGGTCAATCAAAATGCGGATATTCAGGGAATGAACCGCTACTTCGGATGGTATGAGAAAAAGTTGCAGGATATCGAGCCTTGGATAAAAGGGCTGGAGGAGAAATACCCGTGGCAGAAACTGATGTTGACGGAATATGGTGCTGATGCAAATCTGGACCATCAGACAGAATATCTGGGTGATGCTCTGAACTGGGGAAAGTCTTTCTATCCGGAAACTTTTCAGACCAAGACACATGAATACCAATGGAGTGTCATTGCAAAGCATCCCTATATCATCGCTTCTTATCTTTGGAATATGTTTGACTTTGGTGTACCGATGTGGAGCCGTGGCGGTGTACCTGCCCGTAACTTGAAGGGGTTGATCACTTTTGACCGGAAAATCAAAAAAGACTCCTATTACTGGTATAAAGCTAACTGGAGCAAAGATCCCGTACTCTACCTGACCCAGCGTCGCAACATCGACCGCGAACGAAAACATACTTCCGTCACTGTTTATTCTAACATAGGTACACCGCAAGTGTATCTTAATGGAAAAGAACTGACGGGTATACGCCAAGGCTACACGGATGTGCACTATGTCTTGGATGATGTAACCTTGGAACAAGGTAAGAATACAATTAAAACCGTTGCAACATATAATGGAAAAGAATACACTGACGAGATTGAATGGAACTATACCGGCGAAAAGAAGCGAAGTGCCGATTGGAGTGAAAACAAAGAAGAGCACGCAGGTTGGTAATCGGAGACGTTTCTGTATGTAATCTGAAAAATGTTGAATCTAAAATATAAAAGCCTATGAATGAAATGAGAAAGAATCTCTTTTAAATGGAAAACAAGTATTTATCATTAACTAATCTAATAATTTATGAAAATTGAAAAGTTTTATTTGTTTCTGCTAGCTTGCTTTGTCGCGATAGGAGCATATTCGCAAGATGGGCAACAGAAAATGACTGGTGATGAAAAGAGTCAGCAGCAAAGTGATGCAAAAGTTAAGATTACCGGGCAGGTCTTTGATGAGAGCGGTGAAGGAATACCTGGAGCGAATGTTACTCTTAAAAGTAATCCCACCAGTGGAACTGTCACAGATCTGGATGGTAAGTTTATTTTGATGGCTTCTCCTCAAAAGGATGTGCTGGTAGTCAGCTTTATTGGATATAACACACAAGAATTTCCACTGAAAGGGAAAACAAACGTTACCATCCAACTCTCACAAAACGTAAATGAACTGGATGCGGTGGAAATTGTGGCATTCGGAACACAAAAGAAGGAGAGTGTGATTGGTTCTATCACTACACTTTCGCCAAAGAGCCTGAGAGTGCCGAGCAGTAATATGACAACTGCATTGGCAGGTCAGGTAGCCGGTATTATTTCTTATCAGACATCAGGAGAGCCGGGTGCGGACGATGCTAGCTTTTTTGTACGTGGTATCGCATCTTTCGGATTTAACACCAGTCCTTTGATTCTGATTGATAACATTGAATCTACAAGTACGGACTTAGGGCGTTTGAATCCCGATGATATCGAAAGTTTTTCAATCATGAAAGATGCCATGGCAACGGCCCTTTACGGTTCGAGAGGAGCTAATGGCGTCGTTCTAGTAAAGACAAAAGAGGGAGAGAGAGGAAAAACTAAGTTTGATGTAAGAATAGAGGGAAGTAATTCTCGTCCGACCAGTAATATTGAGTTGGCAGACCCTGTCACTTACATGAAATTGCATAATGAAGCCATCTTAACACGTGATCCTTCCGCCCCTGTCATGTATAGTGATGATAAAATAGACAGAACCGTTCCGGGATCTGGTTCTATCATTTATCCTACAAATGACTGGAGAAGGCAACTAATGAAGAACTCGACCTGGAATGGAAGAGCCAACATGAGCATCAGTGGCGGAGGAAATTCGGCTACGTATTACGTGTCTCTGCGATATACCAAAGACCAGGGTTTGCTCAACGTAGACGGCAAGAACAACTTCAACAACAATATCAATCTTCAGACTTATCAGATGAGGGCTAATGTCAACATCAATGTGACAAAAACGACCCAGGTAAGAGTAAACTTAAGTGGTATTTACAACCGATTATTACTCAATATTTTATAGATAATAAGTCAGAAATATGG
>ERZ809853.167-NODE-167-length-14888-cov-7.79606_pt1 | contig 14888 bp, 15 predicted proteins | sample MGYA00520499_ERZ809853 | MGnify/ENA primary metagenome ERZ809853 (study PRJEB31588, sample SAMN03400022) | human gut metagenome | study: EMG produced TPA metagenomics assembly of the PRJNA231909 data set (A prospective, longitudinal analysis of the...
TCTTCCGATCTAGAATTTGTAGGCTGTGGTATGCCTAATGAAAACAAGAAAGTTGCTGCAGTGGATTGGTCTAAGTCTACAACGGCCGACGGTTTGCAGGATATTGAAGATACCGTAGTTGCCGCTTCTGCTGAAGGTGTCACTATCAAATACGTAGTAATGCGTAAAGATAGATTTGCTCTATTGAAGAAGCAGAAGGCTGTTATCGAAAAAGTTAGGGGCTGGATTAATCAGAAAGAAAAGCTGACTATCTCCAAAAAAGTTATCAATGAGTATCTTGCCGCCCAAGAGAATACGGAAGGTGTTCAGATCGTTCTTGTAAGTCCATCCGTTCGTATTGAGAATGCCGCTCATCAACGTACTACAGTAAATCCATGGGAAGCTGCCAATATTTGTTTCTTGGAAGATTTGCAGTGTGGCGACGTTCAGCATGGACCTATTGCAGCAGAGCATTCTGTTGAATACAAGAAGAAAGCTTCCACGCTGAAAAAAGACTTTGTTTTTATCAGCAAGTGGTCTGAGTTGGAACCGTTCAAAGAGTGGACTAAAGCGGAAGCTAACGCAATTCCGGTAATCAATGACCCTGATGCAATGTACATCATGAAAACTGATGGCCAGGCATGGACGGAAGGTGAAGATACTGAAAAAACAGACGAAGAGGGTTATTAATTATCTATTATGGCAACAATCAGAGAAACAATACTAGAATATCCATCTATTGAGGATATGGAAGGCTTCTTGGATAAGGTAGTCTTCATTAAGCGGGGTATCACCCCCGAAGCAGAATGTACTACTGAAAGCATGAAACAGGTCGGTCTTTGTGTCGCTGATATGTATACCATGATAGTAAACTCACCGGATTTCAGTGAAAATAAGCTTTCTATCACTCATCCCCGTTCTTTCTATATTCAGACTGCAAAGCAGCTGTATATAGAAAACGGGGAGCCGGAGAAGGCGGCTAAACTTGGCAAGCGAATCATTATCAAAGGAAGGGCAGGTAACAGATGGTAAAACGGTATCCACATACGGCGATAGTAACTATGTCTGCTAATGGGCAGCTTGTTGACGGTGAATGGGTTCCGGGAATACCGGTTGAAATATCTGTCTCCGGACGTTATGACCCGGTAAGCGATGGAAGAATCGTTCTCAAGCGTAATTCGGCTGGTGATGAAGCGCAAGTACATGGCTATTTCTATACCAAAATTCAGCCTCAATCAGGTAGTAAGTTTTTGCGTTTGAAAGTCGCTTCCAAAGGTATTGATGTACCGATTATCTGTTGGGAACCTTATCAATCACATTCAATTATTAACGTATGAGAAACGGTATGACTCCCCTATTCACTTATGATGAATTGGAAAAATGGTTTGATCGCTTTCAAAGTAAAGCAGAAGATAAGATGCTTGTATTCCTGCAGGCAGGAGGTGAAAAGTTTATCGAAGTAGCCCGCCGGAGTGGTTCATATAAAGACCAAACTGGCAATCTTCGAAGCTCTATTGGATATATAATAGCCAAAGACGGCGAAGTGGTTACAGAAAACTTTAAGGAGGGTGACAAAGGGACTGATAAGACAACCGGTAAGTACAAAGGTCGCAGGCTTGCAGAAGAAGTCTCACTATCATATACTGGCGGTTATGTGTTGGTTGGTGTTGCAGGAATGGAGTATGCGGCAGCCGTGGAAGCTAAAGGGTATGAGGTTGTTTCAGGAGCTAATACGCAATGTGAGAAGTATCTAAGAGATACATTGAAGTCAATTTTTAGCAAGATTTGATTATGGATGAATTCGACGCTGTAGATATAGTTTATGATGCTGTGGCCGCTGCGGGCACCGATGTTATGATTTACAAGGATAAGTCGGAAGCCGGCTTTACTAATGAACACATCGTTATCAATCATCTGCAATTGAATGAGCTCGACTTCATCAATAAAGTGCCTGTTAATATCAACATCTTTGTTCCTTGGAGTGATGAAAATGGTATGTTAAAACGTCAACGAATGAAAGAATTAAAGCGTAAGGTAAGGAAATCGCTTGATTTAATCAATAGTAATGACGGTGTATGTAAAGAAGTAACAGTCCTCTGGAGCGTTCCAATGCCGGACCTGAAAGAAGGCTTTGCTTGTACAAATATCAGATTAGAAATTTTAATAGATCAATAATTATGGCAGGAGAAGCTAGACCTATCGCTATGGGCGTAGGTGGAATTAAATTTGGAACAGTCGGTGACGGCGTTCCCGGTGCAGATCTCAAAGATTATCCCCTTCCGACCAAAGGAAGCGTTGCATTTAACTTTGCAGATCCAAAGGAAGTGAAGATTGAAGTAGAAGGTAGTGAAGAACCTTTTTATGTTGAACTGGTGAAAGATACGACAGATTATGTCGAGTTCTCCATCCCTACTCCATCAAATGAGGTTCTTAAAGAACTAGCAGGCGGTGAAGTGGATACAACAGGAGGAAAAAATATCTGGAAAAAGCCTCTTAGTACTCCTTCTATCTCTAAAACGTTCCAGTGTGAAACATTACCTAAAGACGGTAAGAAGGTCGTTTATACCATCGTAAATGGCAAGATCGCCTCAAAGATTTCACAGGCTCCCGGATCAGAGCAAGCAGAGTTGTTGCTTGTTCGTGTATATATGCAAGCTGCTGTTACTGCAGACGGTAAGAGACAGACTGCTTTCATGCGCGAAGTAGTTACTATTGCCGGAGGCGGAGAAGCCCCAGCGAATGCTGCGAATGTCGAAGGCGGAGAAGCTGCTCCAAGTGGTGCGAAAAAATAAATAACGGTTCTGTATAGCTCAGTTGGTTAGAGCGCTACATTGATTATGTAGAGACCGGCGGTTCGATTCCGCCTACAGGAACAAACTATTGAAGAATGGAGCTGAAAGTATTGAAGGTTAGTTGCAAATAACCGGAAGTATTACCCGGAAGTACAACGGGCTAGGCTCCTTGATGAAATTATGAGTATAAAGAATTTATTTCAGCAAGAGTCTGAATCCGTTACGGATCAGGCTGTCAAAATTCCATTCGAATTTACTAACCGGGATTCTATTCCTAAAGGAAAGGACCCCGGCAATTGCATAGTTATAAAGCCTGTCACCGTTCGGACATGGTTTCGGATACGCCCTTTCCTTCTTGAAGTCGAGAAAGAAGATCTTGATAAGATGATTGTGAAGGACGGAGAACTCAATGCAGACTTTCCGGAACTGATGAATAAATACGGAGGATTGCTTTTTGACATCGTCTGCCTCGGGATTCACAATAAGCCTAGTGATCCTCCGGAATGGTTCAAGAACGCTCTCGCAGACAATACGACATGGGAGGATATACGGATCCTGTTTAATGCAATTATATATCGCATAGGGTATCACCCTTTTTGCACCTCTATCACGATGCTTCGGAACGTGAGCCCGCTACGAGAGACGGAGATAATAGCCGCTCAGAAGAATTTGCAAAGTTGGAAGGATGCAACCAAAGCAGATTCCTAGTGATTGTAAAAGAAGCTCTAGGATTAACGTTTAATCAGACGTTGGATAGTAGCTATGGATTGATAGAGACATTACTGCAGGAGTACTCATTTGTAATGAGAGAGCGTAATAAGATTACTGATGAAGACGGTAAAGTTGAAGGTAGAGATTATGAATGGGTAGAACTACCCTCTTTTGATGATCCTAGTAAGACGATCAGGATAAAGAAGTATAACGATATAGCCGGTAAGGTCAAGGGTTAAGGTAATTTGCTGTTGTGTTTATATATTAGGTTAACTGTTTTTTTTATTAAATTGGTTTAGAGTATTGTGGTCCCTTGTATCTGTGAAGATATAGGGGATTTTTTAATATCCCCTTTTTATCTCAGCATCTACGCTATCCATCATCTTTGTTATTTCGACATTATCCCTTTCCAAATTTTGGATAATACGGGATTGGTAAGTGATCATCCCTTCAATTCTTCCTTTTTTGAGTCCGAGGCTTAGGCCTCTTTGAAAAGCTTCCTGTAATTCTTTCTTTCGGAGAACGCTATTCACTCCGTTTTTTCTTTCATTTTCCTTGGTCATGGTGCTAATGAATGTTTGGTTTATATATTATAAGAAAAGGCTATCTTTCCCCTTTTATTCCGACCAAGGAACATAATCTTTACACAACATGTTGGGACTATGTAGCAAAGGGAATTGATAGCCTATCTTTTGATTTGCAGGCTTATCAACTCCCCAACATGTTAATATAAAAATTGTTCCTTGGTCGAAGAACATTGCAAAGATGCTTATTCTTCTCGAAATAGCCAAATTTTAGCTTCTCTTTATATTTTAAGAATAAATGCTATGGGTATTCAAAATAAAGACGGAGCGTTGTATTTCGCTACAGGAATAGATAACTCGGGGTTATATTCAGGACGTCAGGAGGCAATGGGGATCATCAAGGCGATGGCCGGTGAGATCACTTCTTTTGATGTTTTCGGAGGGATTGGTATTAGTGCGGGCATTGCATTTGCCCAGGCCGCCAAAGGTGCATACGACTTTGAAAAGCAGTTCCAGCAAAGTATGAAAGAAGTTGCTACCCTTTCAAGCGGAATAAAGGGCAGTCTAACCGATTATATGAATCAAGTCGTAGAACTGACCCGCGAGGTTCCAGTACTTGCGAATGATGCGGCTAAAGCATTGTATCAGATTGTATCTGCCGGCCATGATGGTGCGGATGGTATGAAGGTTCTGGAAGTATCGGCTAAAGCTGCTATCGGTGGAGTTACCGATACGGCTACGGCAGCAGACGGTATCACTACCCTATTGAATGCCTATAAGCTTGATGTTTCAGAAGCTGAGAAAATATCAGATCAACTATTTACTACCGTCCGGCTGGGTAAGACCTCATTTGGAGAGTTAGGCAAAAGTATTGCGCAAGTTGCGCCTGTTGCTGCCGCCTATGGTGTGGAAGTAGATCAGGTCTTAGCCGCTGTTGCTACCCTAACCAAACAAGGTACGCCTACAGCGCAAGCAATGACTCAAATACGTGCTTCCATTATTGCAGTATCCAAGGTGCTTGGTGATGGCGCATTTGATAACAGGACCTATCAAGAGGCGCTAGCAGAAGTTGCTAGACAGGCAGGAGGCTCGGAAGCAGAACTTCGTAGATTAGTTCCAGAAATCGAGGCGGTCAATGCAGTTCTTGGATTGACAGGAATTAACGTCAAAGAGGCTGCCGGACATTTGGAAGAAATGCAAAATGCCACAGGCGCAGCAGAAGCAGCTTTTAAAGAAATGGCTTCTTCTGCTGATAATCAAATGAAGCTACTGGGGAATAACATAACGGCCACCCTTCGCCCGTTAGGACAGGAAATCTTAAAAGAAATATCTGCCGCAGCACAATCTATGAACGAAGCCTTTAAAGATGGCAGTGTTCAAGAGGCATTGAAAGATATAGGTGCCTTAATAGTCGTCGTTACGACTGCCCTTGCAGGATACAAAGGAAGTATTCTTGCTGTAAGTACTGCCAAACAAGTATATGCAACGGTAACAGCAATTGTAAATCGACAGCGTGCTATTGAGGCGGCCAACCTTGTATTAACCAAAGGTATGTATGCCATTGAGGCTACCATGATTGCTAAAAGTACATCTGCCCGTATTTTATTAACAGGAGCAATAAAAGCTCAAACCATTGCACAGTTGAAAAATGTTGCAGCTATGCTAACTAATCCTTATGTATTAGCAGCTGCTGCATTCGCAGGACTTGGATATGCCATTTACAGATGCGCAACTGCGGAAAACGTCTCAGAGAAGGCTATGAGAAAACATAATGCTGCTATGGAAGCACAAAAGAAACATTTTGATGACTTGAAAAATAAAGCAGAAAGCCTTGTCAATGTTATTAAAGATGAAGCAGCTAGCCAATTTGATAAATTAGATGCATATAAACAACTTCAAGCTATAATGCCCAATGTTTTGAAAAACATTGATTTAGAAAAGCTCAAAACAATGGAACTCAACGATATCCTAAAATTATTCAACAAGGATAAAAATGAGCAATATATCATGGGAGTAAAAGTTAGAGCTGTAATGAAACAAGAGGAACTTGATGCAGCTACAACTGAATGGCAAAAAGCAATAAATGAAGCTGAAGAAAACCAAAAGAATGGTATCGAAGATTCTGGATTAAGTATTAGAATTGGTCGATTAGCTAAAAAAAAGAATGAAGCAGCAGAGTCTGCCCGTCTTGCCAAAGAAGAAGTAGACAAAATAAATGAAATTCAAAGAAAAGCAAAAGAAGAACAAAAGAAAGAAGAAGAGAAAGCCAAAATTCAGAATAAGGCTTTTTGGACGAAGCAGAAAGACGATGCTACAAAAGCACTAGATTCAATCGCTTCGGCACAAAAAAAATTGATGGATGCTGGAAATTTCAAAGGGATTGATGCTACTGTCATTACTGCTTACAAAGAAAATATCAAAAAACTAAAAGAAGCAGAGAAAGAATTAAAAGTTTATGATTCATTTTCCAAACAGGATGATAAGGCACAAAAATTACGTGAAGAACAAGAAAAATATAAACTCCTGTTAGAGAAACAAAAGTTTGAACAGGAACGAATAAAAGAAGATTCAGCAAATGAACTCGAACAACTTGAAATAAACAAACTCAAAGAGAGTAGTGAAAAAGTCCTCAGACAAAGGGAGCTTAATCACAAACTAGAATTGCAGGCTATCGAGCGTGAAGCAGAAGACAAGAAACTAAAAGTGATTGAAGATGCTCGCTCTGCTTTTGAAGCTAATCCGGAAAACAAGAAGAAGACTTTTAATACAAGCGCTTTCATCAATTCTGAGTCAACGAAGAAACTGTTTGCCATGTTCGACAACGTTGCAAAGGAAGCCGCTGCGACTGCTGATACAAAGTACAATCGTGGAGATGATCTATCTGATTTGTTGAATCAGTATCAGGACTATACAGATCAACGGCTTGCGATTGAACGAAAGTTCAACGAAGATATTGCTACTCTTCAAGAACAGCGCAAACAGGCAGAAAAGGACGGAAATACAGAACAGGTAGAACAGATTGATCGTTCCATCACCCAAGCTACGAAAGATAAGGGTATGGAACTTATGAATATGGACTATAATAAGCTGAAAGAATCTCCGGAATACGTTCGTGCCTTTGAGAATTTGAAAGAAACATCTTCTGAAACTCTTAATTCTCTTCTTTCTCAACTAGAGAATGCAAAAGGGACAGCAGCTAAGGTATTATCTCCGGACCAACTTCGTGAATATACCAGCACTATTCAATCAATCATGGATGAACTGGATTCACGTAATCCGTTTCAATCATTATCTGACAAGAAGAAGGAACTGGCAGAAGCGGAGGAAGAACTAGCTAAAGCGCAAATTGAGTTAGAGAATGCCCGGACCCAGGCGGAAGCAGTGAAAGCCGGTGCTATGATTGAGAACGGTGTCAAGTCTTCTAAGTATAATCCCAAGACCGGAAAGATCGATTCAACTAAAGCATATCTAACCGAGGCGCAGGCGTTGGATAAGGTGAAGGAGAAAACGGATAACTACAATGAAGCAAAAGACAAAACGACGAAAGCCAGTGCAAAGGTACAAGCAGCTGAAAGAAAGGTAGCAAGTGTTATCGGAGAACTCGGCGACTCATTAAAAGATCTAGGATCGGCTATTGGCGGACAAGCTGGCGAAATCATTAGTATCATTGGCAATATTGGTACATTCGCCATGACGGCGATGAATGGCGTAGAAACGGCATCCACAACAGCATCAACTGCAATCAAAGCGGTTGAAAAAGCATCTGTCATTCTCGCTATCATTGGTGCAGCTATGCAGATAGCAATGAAGATCTTCGACCTATTCGGCAAAGACGATACAACAGAGAAGTATGAGAAAGCTAAAGAAGCTTATGAATCCTATATCAACATTCTTGATAGAGTGATAGAGAAACAACTGAAATTAGCTGAAACTCTTACCGGAGACAATGCGAATGCTGCTTATAATAAAGCTATTGAACTGATAAGACTACAGAATGAGAATGCACGTGTTTTAGGTAAACAATACTTGAACTCTGGTGCATCCGGCAAGTCACATTCAAAGGGATATACTGAAGTGGAAGATATGTCCATGGAGGGGTGGAAGCAAGCGGCAGATACGCTAGGTATGAGCGTCGATGAATTTAAAGACAAAATGGGCGGACGCATGGCCGGTCTGTTTGATTTGACAGATGAACAACTTGCAAAACTTCAAGAAAATGCTGGGATCTTCTGGTCACAACTTGACTCTGACACTCAAAAATTCGCGGATCAGATAGTGGATGGTGTTACCCAGGTTGCAGAGGTTGTCGAGCAGAAGATCACCGATGCTACTCTCATTGATATAGACGGACTTCGTTCAGACTTTCAGGATCTGCTTACAGATATGGATGCCGATAGTGCTGATTTCGCGGATAACTTTGAAGAATACATGAGAAATGCTATTCTAAACTCAATGCTCAAAGAGGATTATATGAGCCGACTAACAGCTTGGAGAGAGAAGTTTTACAAAGCTATGGATGATGGAGTAACCGAAGAAGAATATAATGCTTTAAAAGCGGAAGGTCAGCAGATTTCTGATGACATGAAAGCCAAACGAGATGCGTTGGCTGAAATGTATGGCTGGAACAAAGATGACGATGAGCGTGAAGCATCAAAGAAAGGTTTTGCCTCCATGTCGCAGGACTCTGCAGATAAACTGGATGGTGCATTTGCTGTTATGACTTCTCACACATATTCAATAAACGAAGGAGTCAAGCAAATACAATTGAGTACAGATAAGATCATTGAGAAGCTTGTATACCTATCCAGCATGGACAAGAATATAGGTGAAATGATGAAACATAGCGATCTTGTCATTACTTACCTGTCAGACATAAGTAGTCATACGGCACGCCTTGAAGCTATTGAAAAGGCTATAGAATCTATCAGAATGGGGATTGACACATTGAACACTAAAGGCATAACATTGAAGCGATGATAGGACAATTTTACTTAGACGGAATAGATGCATATACCAGTTTAGGGATATGCGTTACAAAGGGAAGCTACAATAATCTTGTAGCCTTCCCTGCTATCAAAGAACCGGAAAAAAACGACTGGCCGGAAGAGGATGGACAAGAATTTGACCTTTCTAATATTGCCCTAAATACAAGTGATATAAGCATTGAATTTGCGTATATGGGCAGTATGGGTATTGGCGGACTAATTGATAAGCTCTCGGACCTGAGTTATCATGAATTTCGTTTTCCACTTATTGACAGAACATATACTCTACGTTTGTCTTCTCAAAACAGTTATGTTATCAATGCGGGTCTTGAAATTTCTAAGTTCACTCTTACAAATGACTTTCCCCGTGAAGCCAACGATGAGTATCAAGAACCTATTAACGATAGTGACCTCCCATTTCCAAAGGGCTATGAGCTTGACGGTAAAGATCTAACCGACTATGGTGTAGTAGTATTGAAAGGCAGTACAGCAGAGATACTGAAAACTCCTGCGGTAAAGAAGAATCTGCTGCAAAATTTCAAGTACCAGGACGGAGCCATCTACGACGGGAATGCCGTAAAGTTTCAAACTAAAGATGTAGCTATAAAATGCGCAATGCGAGCTAAGACGATCGAAACATTCTGGCGCAATCGTGATGCTCTACTTCATGACTTGACAAAGCTATATTTAAAGACAGATGATGAAGGATATGAGTATTCCGATGCGGAACGTATATTTTATTGTGATGAGTGGAGTGAAAGCTATCCCTGCTATTATAAGAGCTGTCAGACAAACAGTTTTACTCTGAATAACGGTGTATGGTGGGAATTTACCTTGAAGCTCGTATTTACTAGCTTCCGGATTGGAGAAACAGACTTCCTGCTTGCATCCGAAGCGGGTGAGTTTATTATAACAGAGGACGGAGAATTTTATATTGACTTAAATTGAAGAAGCCATGCCATTAAAAAAGAAAAGAATATCAGAGTTGAACGAAGCCAGCGACATGAAAGGCTTCTACACCATCGGTTACCGAATTGTTAGCGGTGTTAAGACCAGCCTTAAATTCGGGCTAGAGAAGATTCAGACAGCCTTAGATAATATGCTCAAAGCTACGAGCGATGCCAAAACCGCTACTACCGATATGCGGCAATTAGAGGCTACCGTTGAAGGGAATGAATCAACTCGTGAAACTGCTGAGTCTCGTCGTAACGCTTCCGAGCAATCAAGGCAGACAGCTGAAACGGAACGTTCAAGAGAAGAACAAGCCCGTGAAGCTGCTGAATCAGTGCGCATCACTAATGAGAATGCACGTAAGAGCGCCGAAACTGGACGTTCCTCTGCTGAAAGTAATCGTGTAACCGCAGAAGGTAAGCGAGTAACAGCCGAAGGCACACGCGAATCTAATGAGCAAACGAGAAAGAATGCTGAGACTGCAAGGGGCACGGCAGAAGCCGAACGCCTATCCTCTGAAACAGCTCGCAAGTCTGCGGAGTCTGCTAGAGTTACCGCGGAAGGAAAACGGGTAACAGTCGAAGAAACACGCGTCTCAGCTGAAACAGCTCGTTCCTCTGCTGAAAATATAAGAAAGCAGAATGAAGAGACACGAAAAACTGCGGAAGGCACTCGCGGATCAAACGAGACAAAACGTGTGAATGCTGAAACAGGCCGGGAGTCGGAGGAAAACAAAAGAAAGGCTGCTGAAACTTCCCGTGCCACGGCCGAAACTTCCCGGGCATCCGAAGAAAACAAAAGAACGCAGAATGAAGATGCCCGTAAAACTGCGGAAGGCACTCGCGGATCAAATGAAACGAAGCGTGTAAATGCCGAGACTGCCCGTGTTGAAGCTGAGTCTAAACGCAAAGCTGAGTATGCCGGCATCGTGCAGGAAATGACATCTGCCACAGAAGAAGCTACCGGGCAGATTACTCTTGTCAAGCAATTAACAGATGATGCAAATGCAGCTAAAAGTGCGTCTGTTGAACAGACAGCTCTAGCGAAGAAAGCTACAGACGCGGCTAATACTGCGGCTGGTAGTGTCAATGCTGCAAAAGAAGCTGCTACTACTGCAGCGGCAGGTGCCAATGCTGCTAAAACAGCTTCAGAAGCCCAAACTGCTCTTGCAAAGAAGGCCACTGACGATGCAAATGCAGCTAAAAGTGCATCTGTAACACAGACAGGTTTAGCAAAGAAAGCTACTGATGATGCAAATGCTGCTGCACTGGCTGCTAACAATGCTGTTTCGGGTGTTGACGCTAAAGTGCAGGCAGCGATTGATAAGTTAGTCGCTGGAGCTCCGGACGCTCTTGATACATTGATTGAGTTAGCGAACGCACTTAATAATGATCCGAACTTTGCTGCTACCATGGCAACAGAGTTAGGGAAGAAGCTCAACGTTTCCGATATTGTCAATAACCTGACAAGTGGTGGAACTGGAAAGGTTCTTTCTGCCGAACAAGGGAAGGCTTTGAAAGCTGCTCTGAATGCGCATAATCACGATGCAGTATATGAGAAGATTATTACTAAACTAACTGCCTTCAATAAAAATTTCGGTACGGCTGCCGGAACCGTGTGCGAGGGTAACGATGCCCGCTTAAGTAATGCAAGAACTCCGTTAGCTCACTCACATAAGAAAGCAGATATTAGCGATTTCCCAACTTCAATGCCGGCAAGTGACGTGCCCGCATGGGCAAAGGCTGCCAATAAACCTACCTATACGGCAAGCGAAGTCGGGGCCTCTCCTACTAATCATAACCATACTGGAACTTATGAACCCGCATTCACTAAGAACACAGCCTTTAATAAGAACTTTGGTAGTGCTGCCGGGACTGTATGCGAAGGTAATGACGCTCGTTTAAGTGATGCTCGTACACCGAAAGCACATACTCATAAGAAGTCTGAGATCAGTGATTTTCCTACTTCAATGCCCGCCAGCGATGTACCCGCCTGGGCTAAGGCTACCAATAAACCGAGTTACACTGCAAGCGAAGTCGGGGCATCACCATCAAACCACAATCATGCGGGTACTTATGAACCTGCATTTACTAAAAAAACGGCTTTTAATAAAGATTTTGGTACGGCTGCCGGAACCGTGTGCGAGGGTAACGATGCCCGCTTAAGTAATGCAAGAACTCCGTTAGCTCACTCACATAAGAAAGCAGATATTAGCGATTTCCCAACTTCAATGCCGGCAAGTGACGTGCCCGCATGGGCAAAGGCTGCCAATAAACCTACCTATACGGCAAGCGAAGTCGGGGCTTCTCCTACTAATCATAACCATGATGCAGATTATCAGCCGCTCGGTGATTATGCCGAAGCATCACATACTCATGATGCTTCTGATATTACTCCTGATTCAACACATAGATTTGTTTCTGACTCTGAAAAAAGCACATGGAATAGCAAGGCTGCAGGGAATCACAATCATTCCGGAGTATATCAACCTGTTGGTAGCTATGCTCCTTCATCACATAGCCATACAGCCAGTGATATAACTCCTGATTCAACACATCGGTTTGTGACAGATTCGGAAAAATCCACTTGGAATAGTAAAGCAGCCGGTAACCACAATCATGACTCGGCTTATCAGCCTAAAGGCAGTTATGCTCCTTCATCACACGGTCATACAGCTAGTGAAATAACTTTGGATGCTACTCATCGTTTTGTTACTGATACCGAAAAGAACACATGGAGTGGTAAAGCCGAAGGGAATCATAACCACGATTCGGTTTATCAAGCGAAAGGTAATTATGCAGCAAGTTCGCATACTCATCTTGCAGCAGATATTGAAGAAAGTACGACAAGAAAATTCATGACGACGGATGAAAAAAACATACTAAGTTCTCTCGGAACTAATGCTATTTTATTAGAGAATCAAAATTTAGGACAGAATGGGTATCTCAAATTGTCAAATGGATTATTGATTCAATGGGGAAAAAAAACGAGTGGATCTTACTCTGGAACAATATATTTCTCCACTTCATTCTATGACACTAATTATTCTCTGCATCTGACTTGTAATAATGGAAATACCGGTAATGATTCATCATGGATAGCCAACTATACATCTGTTTCAAATAGCTATTTTGGATATAATAATAAATATCAGCAAGCAGCTAATGCCGGTACTAACACGGCTGCGTTTTATTGGTTTGCTATAGGGAGGTGGAAATAATTAAAAACAAATATTATGAAATATTGGAAACAAGGATTCTACGATGAGCCGCAGGAAGGCTTGGTAGAAATTACAGAGGAGTATTATCAAGAGTTACTAGCTGGCCAATCTGCCGGATTACTTATCGTTGAAAGCAAAGCAGGGGTTCCTGTTTTGCAAGAATGTAAAACCACTATCAGAGAAGCTAAAGCGCAAAAACTTGATGAATTACGACTGTATGATTCATCCGAAGAAGTGAATCAATTTAGTATAAACAAAGTATTTGGATGGTTCAATAAAAGTACCCGTGTAGGTCTTGCGAACTCTATTAATATTGAAAGGGAGGTCGGGCGATCTAAAACTAACATCTGGTTAGGCGATACTCTGTTTATTCTACCTATTGAAAAGGCTATTGATATGTTATGTCAACTTGAATTGTATGCCCTCACGTGTTATAACGTCACACAAGGGCATATCAATATCATCAATCAGTTAGAAACGAAAGAATCTATTGAATTTTACGATTTCAGAATAGGTTATCCTAAGAAACTAAGTTTTACTGGATATCCCACTTTATAATCGTAGTTTTCGATTTCCTCAATTGACTGTAGCGATCTGACTGCTGCGATGTGTTCCTGAGTCACATTGTAGCAGTTTAATGCATATAACTCCAAGGCATTCAACATTGCTAAAGCATCCGGAATCGGAATGATATACTTTATTGCATCATACCACAATACGGTGTCTGATTTACCAGCCTGTTTTTCAATTGAAATTGAGTTAAATAATCCAACACGTGTACTTTTATCCAACCACATATTCTTTCCATCTAAAATAAATATATTGACATCTTTAGACTTGTCAAACATCTGTATTTCAGATACTTTATTTTTCCTTACATCATCAAGTGAATACTGAGGTTCTACCAATATTGGATATCCTTTTTTGCTTTCAACGATAAGTAATCCGGCAGATTGGCCAGCTAGTAACTCTTGATAATACTCCTCTGTAATTTCTACCGAGCTTTCTTGCGGCTCGTCATAGAATCCATTTTTCCAATATTTCATAATATGTAATTTAGTTTATTTCCAACGACCTATAGCAAACCAATTAAATGACCACGTAGTCCAAGCAAAAGCTCCATTAAGAGTTGTATATGGAGTTCCGAACTGGAAATATGAAGTATATTTAGTTATAAATGGCATTGGGACATATATTACTGTTTCAGCTTTATTCCCATAGTTACCTGTCATTTGAATTGTGTAGTTTATATCATAAAAACTAATAGGAAGATACAGGTTAGTCCAACCTGTAACGCCTGATCGTCTCCCCCATTGAATTAATAGACCATTATTGAACTTAATATAACTTGATGAAGAGCCAAAAGATTTAGTGGCTGCATTAGACAAGTCTGCTTTTGCATACGTAGTTCCGAGAGAACTTTGCGCAATAATGACTACAATTATGGTTACTAATTTTCTACTAAAGTGTCTCATATTTATTTCAGTGTTATAATTCTTTTACTTCCAACGACCAATAGCAAACCAATAGAAAGCTATACTAAAACCTCCGGCATCGGAATCAACATTTTGATAAACGGAGTCCATAACAAAATAAGATGCGTATTTATTAAATACATCAAAAGAATATATATAATTACTATGTACTTTCCTAGTCCCAGTCAATAGAACAGTGTAATTACTATCATAAAAGGTAGTATTAAAATACACAGTTTTACCTATTCCAG
>ERZ809853.328-NODE-328-length-7498-cov-4.96278_pt1 | contig 7498 bp, 3 predicted proteins | sample MGYA00520499_ERZ809853 | MGnify/ENA primary metagenome ERZ809853 (study PRJEB31588, sample SAMN03400022) | human gut metagenome | study: EMG produced TPA metagenomics assembly of the PRJNA231909 data set (A prospective, longitudinal analysis of the...
GACGCTCTTCCGATCTTACTCATTTGATTTTCTGTATGAAGTATGATGACCAGCCCGGTATGGTCAGAAGCATAGAATATGGTCGTCCTTTTAATCACTATATGCCGACGCGTTATTTGCTGGATTGTTATGACGAGAATATAGACCAACGTTTTGAAGTGACTTTCCGTTCGTTATGGAAGGCTAATGGAGGAAAAACCGGAGATAACTACCCTTATATGGTACAAGGGGATACTGCTATATGGGTAACAAAAGATGTTGTTCCTCAGGTAAAGCGTCAGTGGGCCAAAGGACGTTATCAGATACTTGATCGGACAGATATTTATCATGAAGATGGTTCTGTAAAAAGTCAGAAACAATGTATGCCTATCTCTAAATTTGAAGACCCTACTCGTGCTACGGTGAACGAGGATCGTGGAACACGGGATGCTTTTATAATCCGTGTGGCAGAAATGTATTTAATTGTGGCGGAAGCAGGAGCAAAAGCCGGCAAGGCGGATGCGTTGGCTTATATGAATATTCTTCGTGCCCAAAGAGCTAAGGCTGGCAAAGAGGAGGCTATGAAAGTTGCTCAAAGTGACATTGAGGATATTGATTTCATATTGGATGAACGTGCTCGGGAATTGGTCGGAGAACAATTGCGTTGGTTTGATTTGAAACGAATGGGAAGTGAAATATTTATCCGTCGGATAAAAGCCGGAAATCCTGATGCCGGTAAAAATGTGAAAGCTTATCATATGTTGCGTCCATTTCCACAAACTTTATTGGACGCCATAACGAATAAAGACGAATTTTTACAAAATGAGGGATATAAATAGGCTTGTAGGAAATAGGGTGAAAAGGTAGTTAGGGAAAATGGCAGCTGTTGGTTCTTATACCAAAGTTGCCGTTTTTTTCTATTTTAACCTTGTATTTTATGTCTAATTGATAATTTATTCTAGGAGGAAATCTACATTTGGTTATCTTTGTACTTTGTTTGGTAAATCGATATAAAATGGAAAACACAATAAAGTTAAAATATATATGGGGCATCTTGTTGTTAGCTCTTCATTTTGTTTTTGTCAAAGGACAACCGATTTGTGTTGCACGTCAATATACTGTTAGAGATGGATTGATTCAAAGTAATCCGGCGCAGATTCTTCAAAGTCATAATGGTTTTATATGGGTTAGTACTTGGAATGGGGTAAGCCGGTTTGATGGACGCGATTTCGAGACTTTTCAGTTTGATTCTCTTTTGAACCAGCACATGCAGCGGCTGGAGAATACGGCCGACGGCAATTTATGGATGATTGCATACGATCGTCATAGCCTGTATTTATATGATATTCGTGAAAATAAGCTGATTAATGTTCTGAAACAGTATGAACAACATTTTAATACTCCGTTGCAAATAGAAAATTTGTATCCTTTATCCAAAGGGATTACTTGGGTTACTTTAAATAATGGAGGATGTTTCAGAATTTCAGATAAAGAGTGTACTGTTTCTTCAGGGATTCAGTATATTACAGCTATTGATGATGTGGAACTGGGGAAAGTCAGTAGGGTCTTTGAAGATAAACAGGGAGAGGAATGGGTATTTAGTGACAAGGGAGTTAGCATATTTGGCAAGCGGACCATTAGTTCATATCCCTTTTCTATGTTCGAAACAATGGATAATTTTGTTTTTCTTGCATCACAGAATGGCAGGCTAGCCTATTATGATGTAAATACCATGCAATTCAACATCGTTCCTTTTCAAGAGAAGATTCAGCATATAAACGGAATTAAAGTGTTGAAAGATAATCAGCTGGCTGTTTTGTCTGATAAAGGTTTGTACCTATGCCGTTTCCCTGAACTGGCGATGGAGAAATATGATTTCTCTCTTCCGGGGCATGACGATGCGGCTGTGAGAAAAGTCTATCAGGATTCTAAAGGATTTCTATGGATATTTACCGGATTGCCGGGAATTATCCGGCTTGATCCGGAAACCGGAGTGAAACAATATTTGAATACTCCTTCCGGATACATGGCTTCTTCTCCGGAAAATGAACTCTTTATTTATGAAGATCCTAACGGAGTGGTTTGGACTATTCCTTATAAAGGTATATTCAGTTATTATGACGAAAAGAGCCGGGAGTTAAAAGTCTATTTTACACCGGGAAGGAATCATATACCTTATTCTCCTATTATTAAAACAACTTATGTTGACAAACAAAATAATTTGTGGATCAAATCCCAGCGCTCATTTATAAAAATGTTCTTTTCGCCTAGTCCCTATACTTATAGGGAGTTGGACAATTATTTTGATACAAAATCATTTCTGTTTGATAGCGACGAACATTTATGGATTGCAACAAAGAAAGGGATTATACGTATTATGGATTCACAGAAAAACTTGCTGGGTTATTTGTCGCCTGATGGGGAACTGGCTCAAACGGAAACAGTTTTTGCAGAAGGTGGAATCTATGTCATGCTGAAGGATCAGGCGCAGACAATATGGCTTGGCAGTAAGGAAAACGGATTGTTCAGGCTTGTTCCTCGGAATCGTCCTTATCATTATGAGGTATATCATTATATGAATAATCCGTCGGATCCTTATTCCATCAGTGACAATAAAATATCATGCATTGATGAGGATCATAACGGAAGTATTTGGATTGGTACTTACGGTGGCGGATTGAATTTGGTTGAGGAAAAGGAAGATGGGGCGATACGTTTTATTCATGCGGAGAATAAATTGTCCGGTTTTCCTATTAATCGTACCAACAGTATTCGTTGTATGGTGGAGGGACCCGGTCATACTATGCTGGTGGGTACTATAGAAGGTTTGATTACTTTTTCTTCTGATTTTTCGGATTACGAAAATATTCGTTTTTATCTTAACCTTCCTCGTCCGCAGGCGGCTGACGGGTTGTGTAGTGCTGATGTGATGTCTGTTTTACGAACGACAGATGAAACTATCTATTGTTATTGTTATGGAGGTGGCCTTTGCAAGTTGGTTTCATCAAATTTATTATCTGATGAACTTCGATTCCGGTCGTTCGGCAAAGAGACATCTCCGTTGGCTAGAGCCTTGATTGAAGATAAAAATCATAATATATGGATCGGCTCGGAAACGGATATCACTCTGTTTGATGTGCACGATCAGACTTTTGAGTCTTTTGGAGAAACTTTTTTCAATCGTTCTTTTAATTATAGTGAATGTCTTCCGGTTGCAGACAGGCAAGGGGATATCTTAATGGGTACAGAAGGCGGTATGCTTGTCTTTTCTCCGGATAGTATCGTTAAGCAGACTTATGAAGCTCCTATTGTAGTGACAGGTATAAAATATTCGGAGGATAATTTATCTCATGTATTGAGTGATGCGGATTATTTAGAGATTCCTACCCGGCGGAGGAATTTTACCATCTCATTTGCTGCGTTGGATTATACTAATTCCTTGGATATCGAGTATGCTTATAAGTTGGATGATAATCAATGGTATTATATAGGTAAGAAGAACTCGGTTAGTTTTGTAAGTCTTCCGGCAGGAAAATATCAATTTCAGATAAAGGCGACCAATGGGGATGGTATTTGGATGAACTCTGTGAAAACGGTTACTTTACAGGTATTACCCACCTTTTGGGAAACCGGTTGGGCTAAGGCTTTTTATATAGTTGTTGTCTTGGTGATATCTTTAGCTATCGGATATATTTTTTTCTATATTTACTATTTGAAACATAAGGTAAATATGGAACAAAGATTGGCGGAAATAAAAGTACGTTCTTTTATTGATATCTCACATGAACTACGTACTCCTTTAACCCTTATATCCGGTCCGGTATCCGAAGTGTTGTCCCAGGAGCCTTTGACTTCCCGGACCCGGCATCATCTTCAATTGGTGCAGAAAAATATCAATCGTATGTTATTGCTCATTAATCAAGTATTGGATTTCAGAAAGATACAGAATAAAAAAATGGGCTTGACTATTGAATACCGGGATATCATTATCATGCTTCATAATATAATGGATAATTTCCGATTGTTGTCTGAAGAGAAAAATATAAATTTTTCTCTTCAGACAACGTTGCCTTCTGTTTTTTTGTGGATAGATAGTGATAAGTTCGAGAAAATTATCTTTAACTTGCTTTCCAATGCCTTTAAGTATACACCGGATAACAAGTCGATTACCTTGATTGTGATGGAAAGCGGACAGTTTGTTTCGATTGCCGTAAAAGATGAAGGTATTGGCATTCCCAAAGATAAAGTGCCATCCATATTTGAACGTTTCACTACAGTGTCCAAGGAAAATGACATGCAGCCTTCATCGGGTATAGGGCTTTCGCTGGTGAATGAGTTGGTTAAAATGCTGCATGGGGAAATTCAGGTCGAAAGTGAAGTAAAGAAAGGAAGTGTATTCAAACTGGTTTTGCATAAGGGAAAGGAAATATATGCTCAGGATAAAAATGTTGAATATATATTGAACGACACTTCGGAAGAACAGGAAACGGTCTTGGCGGAACCGGAACAAAATGATGAAATATCTTTGCCGGACATGCCTCCGGCAACAAAAGAAACTTTAGTAAAAGTGATGGTAGTGGAGGATAATGCTGAGTTGCGTCAATTTATATGTGAAATATTGTCGGGTACTTACCGTGTTGTTGGAGTTGCCGATGGAGTGATGGCATTGGAAGAGATAGAAGAGGAAGTTCCGGATTTTATTATTACAGATATTATGATGCCGCGTATGGATGGTATTGAATTGATAAGGCACATCAAGGAGAATGTCAATACTTGTGATATCCCTATTATTATCCTTTCTGCAAAATCGTCTGTTGAGGATCGTATTCAAGGTTTACAATTAGGGATTGATGATTATATACCTAAACCTTTCAGCAGCGATTATTTAAAATCGAGAATTGAGAACTTGATCAGGCAAAGAAAAGTGCTTCAGTCGGCTTTTTTGTCAAAATATGGTGCTCAGCCGAAGAAAGAACCTTTAGAAGCCATCGCTTATCCTGTGTCGCAAATTGTTCCTTTGGATGAGCTGTTTATGCAGAAGCTGGTAGGGTTTATGGAAGAGAATTACAGTAATCCGGGACTGCGGGTTAATGATCTGGCAGAGTTCATGAATATGAGCCGTTCTGTATTCAATCGGAAAGTGAATGGTATCATGGGGATTTCTCCGATAGAATATATAAAGAATTATAGGTTGAATAAAGCGAAAAGTTTTATACAAAGTGGTATGTCTTTCTCTGAGGTTGCTTTTGCCGTCGGCTTCTCTGATCCCGGTTACTTTGGCAAGGCGTTTAAAAAAGCATTTAATCAGACTTTGACTGAGTATAAAAATAATAACTAAGTTCCGTTTTGTGCTGTTTATGAAGGTAAATAGCAAGAAAATACCTTATTGATGTAAGATTTTACCTTTGGTTCTCAAGGGTAAAATCTATCTTTGTGCTCATTGACACAGTATGAAAATGTTCCGGAAAACTTTTATGAATATAATTTTTTAAACATGATAGGATGAGTACGAAATTTTATGTAATAGCTGTTTGGACGCTGTTAAGTTTTGTGGTAAAAGTAAATGCACAAGACAAAGTGGAATGTTGGGACCGGTTTGAGTTGAGTTTTAAACAGGTGACCAAAGGGAATCCTTTTGATACACGTCTTTCCGCTACTTTCATTTGTGGAAAGGAAAAGAAAACGGTGGAAGGATTTTATGATGGTGAGAATACTTATAGGATACGGTTTATGCCTGCTGTCGCCGGGGAATGGAGGTATGTTACATCTTCCAGTATAGGAGCTATGAATGGTCGGAAAGGTACATTCACAGTGGTACCCGCCGGAAAAGATAATCATGGCATGGTGTTGGTGGACGGAGAACATAATTTTAAATATGCGGACGGTACCCGTTATTATCCGATGGGTACGACGGCCTATGCATGGACACATATGAAGGAAACGACTCAGGAGGCTACTTTGAAATCGTTTGGTGAAGCCGGTTTTAATAAGGTAAGGATGTGTGTGTTTCCTAAAAACTATTCTTTAGTGAAAGACGAGCCCGCGCTTTATCCTTTTGAAATGGAGAAGACGATAAAAGATAAGGAAGGAAATGAAAGGAAAGAATGGGACTTTGACAGATTTGACCCGGCTTTTTTTCAGCATTTGGAGAAACGGATAGACCAACTGAACCGTTTGGGGATTGAGGCGGATTTGATCCTTTTCCATCCTTATGATAAAGGAAGATGGGGCTTTGATGCTATGTCGAATGAGGTGAATGTACGTTATATTAAATATATTACTGCGCGTTTGGCTTCTTTTAGAAATGTATGGTGGTCTATGGCAAACGAGTGGGATTATGTAAAAGCGAAAACTGTGGACGATTGGAAGCTGTTGACGAAAACAGTGGTTGAGAATGATCCTTATCGCCATTTATGTTCTATTCATGGAGCGACGGCTACTTATTTTGATTATTGGATGCCTGAATTTACCCATGTCAGCATACAAGATGAGGCACCGGTACTGAGTTCTACCGCTTCTGCTACTTTAAGAAAAATTTATCGCAAACCGGTTATATGTGATGAGGTTGGGTATGAAGGGAATCTACCTTATCGTTGGGGAAGGTTAAGTCCGCAGCAGATGACTTACTTTATTTTGAATGGTTTGTTGGGTGGGATTTATGTCACTCACGGTGAATGTTATCAGCAGGGGAACGAACCTATCTTTTGGGCGCAAGGGGGATCTTTAAAAGGTGAAAGCTGGAAACGTGTGAAATTTTTGAGAACGATTCTTGAAGCTGCTCCCTATCCGTTGGAGATGGCAGATATCAGTCGTGACTTGGTTACTTCTACTGCTGGACCAGACTATTATCTGGTCAATATGGGAAAAGATGTGAAAGGTTTCTGGACTTTTAATCTGCCGGTAAAAAATGCAGATTATAACAAATTGCAAAAGAATAAACGGTTTAAAGTAGAGATTATTGATGTGTGGGCCATGACTGTCACGGAATATCCTGTGATATTTGAAACAACAGAGGAATTGGATTATCGTGTTTTTGATATACATCATCGGGGAGTAAGAATTCCGGATACTCCTTATATTGTTCTTAGAATAACAGAGGTGAAATGATGGGATAAGCCTTCTGACAGGAGATGATTGATTTTTTTTATCATAAAAAAGGCTAATAGTTTTCGATTCTTTTTGTTTTAGCTTAAATTTGCGGTATAATTAACTCCCTAGATACACTAAAATGTTAAATACAGTAGAAGAAGGATTGGAAGATATTCGCCAGGGCAAAGTATTGATCGTTGTTGATGACGAAGATCGTGAAAACGAAGGCGATTTTATCGTTTCAGGAGAAAAGATTACTCCTGAAATTGTAAATTTTATGATTACTCATGGCAGAGGGTTGTTATGTGCTCCTCTGCCACGTTCACGTTGTGAAGAACTTGGTCTGGCTCCGATGGCAGAAGAAAACACTTCATTGCTAGGTACACCGTTTACTATGTCGGTAGATTTAAGAGGGTAGATCGGAAGAGCA
>ERZ809853.340-NODE-340-length-7300-cov-4.73596_pt1 | contig 7300 bp, 8 predicted proteins | sample MGYA00520499_ERZ809853 | MGnify/ENA primary metagenome ERZ809853 (study PRJEB31588, sample SAMN03400022) | human gut metagenome | study: EMG produced TPA metagenomics assembly of the PRJNA231909 data set (A prospective, longitudinal analysis of the...
TGCTCTTCCGATCTAGTTTGTATTGCAAACTTTAGATGGTTGCCGTGACATGATTTCAGCTTTGGTAGATATTTACCTTTCCAATAATGACCGGCGGATGAACAGCATCATGAAACAGTTGACTGTTGTTTCTACTATATTTATTCCGTTGACTTTTCTAGCAGGAATCTGGGGAATGAACTTCCAATGGATGCCTGAACTGGGGTGGCGGTATGGCTATGTATTTGCATGGACATTGATGTTAATACTAGTAGCAGTTATCTACTTCTATTTTAAGCGTAAAAAATGGTATTGATGGGAGAGGATGGATGGGATTTACTTAAATGTGAATCCCATATTCATGTTTTACTTCATTCATTACAAAGGTGCTTTCCAGTGAGCCCAAACTGTCAATCGTACCCAAGACATTGAGGATAAATTCCTGATAATACTTCATATTAGGGGAGTGTATTTTAAGCAAATAGTCATAACTGCCTGATATGTTGTAGCACTCTGTTACTTCAGGGATATCCTGAATTATTCGTGTAAATTCCGCAGCAATGTCCCGATTCAGTCTTCTTAGTTTGACACTGCAAAATACCACGAAGCCTTGGTTTAGTTTCTCAGCGTCCAATACGGCGATATATTTTTTTATATATCCTCCATTTTCCAATCGTTTGAGGCGTTCGAACACCGGAGTGGAGGAAAGGCTTACCCGTGCAGCCAGTTCTTTGGTGGTCAGTCGGGCATTTTCTTGCAAGGTACGTAGTATCTGCAAATCTACTTTGTCAAGTTTCTCTAAAGTACTCATAGAATAATATTCTTTCAAGAGGTTGATATTATTTTCATATCTGTCAATACAAATATATTGCATTTATCTTAGATTCCGGAGAATTTTTCGGGAAATGTAGTACAGAGTTATATTCTTTTTTTGCCAGAGAATGCAAGAAAAAGGCAGAATGATTTTATCTCTCAAAAATACTTTTTATCTTTGCAGCCACTATGACAAAGTATATATATCTTTTTTATATCTTGTTAGGTGTATGTCTGTTGGCGGGCTTTGGTTCCGCATTTGGTAGCGGACAGGAGCACGATGTAGTTCGTACAGTTGATTTGGAAAACAGTGCGGTGGCGTTGTGCAACATATCTGAAAGCAATAACGGGCAGGAAAAAAAAGAGATAAATAATGAAAGCTACCATTTTTATAAAGTCGGTATCGGCGGTGCAGCTACTTCTTTTTCTTTTCGCACCTTGTGCTCCTCCAAAATTCTGCGAACTCATTCCTCTGCTTCCGTCATAGCCAAGTTGGCTAGATTCTTGAAAGTACTTCTTCCTGAAGAAAAACAAATTTCTTTTTCACCTATTCTTTATTTTACCCAATATTCCAGTGAATACTATATTTATCAGTTGAGGCGTATTCTTATTTAGCTTATTTTTCTTTTCGGCAAGGCCTATTTTTTTATGCCTTATATTTCTTTTGTTTTTATATTTTCATAATGGGAACTGGGGTGGATGCTTGTTCCTTTTATATGAATGGTGTTATATGTTAATGTATTAATAACTAATGTATAATGGAATTTTTATTGGACTTTATACTTCACATTGACCAATATATGATAGATATTGTTCAAGAATATCATACTTGGGCTTATGTCATACTGTTTATAATCATTTTTTGCGAAACGGGATTGGTTGTCACTCCATTCCTCCCCGGAGATTCTTTGCTTTTTGTCGCGGGAGCTATTTCGGCTTTGCCCGATATGCCTTTGGAAGTTAATATTCTCGCTTTGGTTTTATTTATTTCGGCTGTGCTGGGCGATTCCTGTAATTATATGATAGGACACTTTTTTGGACGTAAACTTTTCAATAATCCCGATTCCCGTATATTTAGGCAAAGTCATTTGGAAAAGACACATGAATTTTATAAAAAATACGGAGGAAAGACAATCATTATTGCCCGTTTTGTACCTATAGTCCGTACATTTGCTCCTTTTGTTGCGGGTATGGGTAAAATGCATTATTATTATTTTATGGTGTATAATCTGATAGGGGGAACTTTGTGGGTCGGTATTTTCTGTTATGCCGGTTATTTTTTCGGCGATCTTCCATTTGTACAGAAGAATCTGAAATTGCTGATTGTGGCTATTATTGTCGTTTCTATATTGCCTGCCGTCATAGAAGTAGGCAGGAATAAGTGGAAAACTCGCAATTACTAAAATCAAACATATCAAAAACAATTTATTCAAATTACATTTATGAAAAATTCTTTTTTTAGTCGATTCACACCTCAGGAACCTAAGTTTTTCCCTATGTTGAAACGTTTGTCTGAAATCCTGACCTCATCATCGGATTTATTGGTAGAAAGCATGCAGCATGATAAGCCGGAAGAGAGAGCGAACTATTATAAACGCATCAAAGATATGGAACGTGAAGGTGACAAGCAGACTCATTTAATTTTTGACGAATTGGGAAAAACTTTCATAACCCCTTTTGATCGTGAGGATATTCACGATTTGGCATCGACTATGGATGATGTAATAGACGGGATTAACAGTTGCGCCAAACGCATAACGATCTATAATCCCCATCCCATTGCTAATAGTGGAAAAGAGTTGAGTTTGTTGATACAGCAAGCGGCTGTTTATATAAGTAAGGCAATGGATGAATTGGAAATTTTCCGTAAAAAGCCTACTGAATTAAGAGCATGTTGTACAAAATTGCATGATATTGAGAATCAAGCGGATGATGTATATGAACTCTTTGTTAAGAAACTATTTGAGGAAGAAAAGGATTGCATAGAACTGATTAAGATCAAGGAGATAATGCATGAATTGGAGAAAACGACCGATGCGGCAGAACGGGTAGGGAAAATCTTGAGAAACCTGATTGTGAAATACGCATAAAAGCAGAAAGTACAACATGGAATTATTAGTGATTATTATTACGTTGGCTTTGATTTTTGACTATATTAACGGATTTCATGATGCAGCCAATTCAATAGCCACCATTGTGTCAACCAAGGTTCTTACTCCGTTCCAAGCGGTGATATGGGCGGCATTTTTTAATTTTGTTGCGTTCTTTATTGCTAAATGTATAATCGGAGGATTCGGAATAGCCAATACTGTATCCAAGACAGTAGTGGAACAGTATATTTCCTTGCCGATTATTCTTTCAGGGGTTATTGCAGCTATTGTATGGAATCTGTTTACATGGTGGAAGGGGATTCCTTCTTCTTCTTCGCATACGCTGATTGGAGGTTTTGCTGGTGCTGCTATTATGGCTCATGGTTTTGATGCCATTCAGCTCAATATTATATTGAAGATTGCTGCTTTTATCTTTTTGGCACCATTTATAGGGATGGTTGTTGCCTTTGGATTCACGTTGCTTGTCCTCCACATTTGTCGTCGTGCACATCCGCATACGGCTGAGATGTGGTTTAAGAAATTGCAGCTTGTTTCTTCGGCTTTGTTCAGTATTGGTCATGGGTTGAATGATTCCCAGAAGGTAATGGGTATTATTGCTGCTGCCATGATCGCCGCTCATTCGGAAGGGTTAGGAATGGGGATAAATAGTATCAATGATTTGCCGGATTGGGTGGCATTTTCTTGTTTTACTGCCATTTCTTTAGGAACGATGTCAGGTGGATGGAAGATTGTGAAAACCATGGGAACTAAGATTACCAAAGTAACTCCTTTGGAGGGGGTTATTGCGGAAACTGCTGGAGCATTTACATTGTATCTGACAGAATATCTGAAAATACCTGTAAGTACGACCCACACCATTACAGGAGCTATTATCGGGGTGGGCGCTACTAAGCGTCTTTCAGCCGTCCGGTGGGGAATAACAAGAAGCCTGATGACGGCTTGGGTGTTGACTATTCCTGTCAGTGGAATATTGGCCGCTGCCATTTACGGAGTGGTTGGTCTCTTTTTAGGATGACCGGATTGTAGGCTGTTCTAGAAAATAAAGATCTGCCGTGACCGAGGTGACTGGGAAGCTACCTCGGTTTTGTATATGTACCTATTTGTAGGTAAAAAGTGGATGAAACAGATAATAAATATAAAATGTTATTGTGATTTTGTTATTTGTTTCTATTTTTGCAGTGGACTTACTGAACACAAAAATGAGAGAAAACGCAAAAGGCAGGATTTTTATAGCATGGCTGTTGTTTATGACGCTTATGCCATTTTTCATGGTGAAGACTTTTCACTACCATGAAGAAGATGCTGTTTGCCATTCTGATAGTGGAAATTCTCATGACTCCTCTCATCAGTGTCCCGTGTGTAACTTCACACTTTCACCTTTTACGCAAGTTGAAACATTACAACTTCATATTGTTCTTCCGGTTTTTGATTATCAGCCGGAAATAACGGTGGATAAGGTTTGCCAGGTTAAATCTTATCCTTATTATCTACGTGCGCCTCCCGTTTGCTGATTTACATAGTATCTTTTATTTATTCACAACATCAAATGATTGTAATTTATGCGTATCAGATATGTTTCGGGTACGCTGGGAATGTTTTTTGCCTTGTATTCAAATGCACAGGTAGTTTCTGATACGATTAAAAGTGTAGATTTATCCGAAGTGGTGGTGACGGGATCTTACCGACATGCTCAGGAGAAAAAGACTACCCTGACACTTGAGTTGTTTCAGAAAGATTATTTGAACCGGCATTTTACCGGTAATTTGGTACAGACTTTGAAAAATGTTCCCGGTGTACACTCGATGGATATCGGTGCGGGGTTCTCCAAACCTATGATTCGTGGTTTGGGATTCAACCGTATTGCCGTATCCGAAAATGGAATAAAACAAGAGGGGCAACAATGGGGAGCCGATCATGGGCTGGAAATTGATGCTTTTAATGTAGACGAGGTACGGATTCTGAAAGGTCCGTCTTCACTGTTCTACGGTAGTGATGCGATGGGAGGTGTCATCGAAATCCTTCCTTTGCTGCCACAAAAAGAGAACCGGTTTTTTGGTGAGGCTGCCTTATTGGGAAAATCAGTGAACGGCACTGTGGGCGGTTCACTGATGCTAGGTATTGAGAAGAATGCATGGCTGGTCAGAGTACGTTTCTCAGAACAGCACTATGGAGATTATCATGTACCGGCAGATACCATTGTATATCTTACCCAGTTGGTGCCTGTTTACGGTCATAAGCTGAAAAACACCGCTGGGTTCGAGCGCAATGTTTCTGCCATGGGAGATTATAGAAAGAAGTTTTATCAGATGAATATTGCTGTGAACAATGTTTATCAGAAGATGGGCTTCTTTCCTGGTGCTCATGGCATTCCTGATATTTCCCGTTTGGAGGATGATGGGAACAGCCGTAATATTGACTTGCCCTATAGCAAAGTGAACCATCTTAAAGTAACCACGCATCAACAGTATCTTTGGAATGGGGTACAACTTTCAGGTGATTTCGGCTATCAGTTCAATCATCGGGAGGAATGGAGTGCTTTCCATACCCACTATGACACTCAGGTGATGCCTGCAAAGGATCCGGATAGGGAACTGGTGTTCAAACTGCATACATTCAGCTCCTCTCTGAAGCTGCGGTTGTTCAATTCCTCTTCCTGGGAGCATATGGCAGGGTGGAATATGCAGATACAGAAAAATGCGATTGGCGGATATTCTTTTCTGCTACCGGAATACAAGCGTTTTATTACCGGAGCTTTTTGGCTGACGACTTTCCGACTGGATAATCAGTTGTCTGTAACTGGTGGGATACGTTATGATCGGGGAAGGATTGATATAACAGCATTCGAAGATCCTTATTTGGTGGAGTATCTACACAGACAAGGATATGAAGAAGAGGTAATACAGGCATATCGTTGGCGAAGTTATCCGGTGGACAGGGCTTATGGTAATTACTCCTGTTCGGCGGGAGTAGTGTGGACACCCGCTGCCGGTCATCTTCTGAAGATGAATGTGGGACGTAGCTTCCGTTTGCCGGGGGGCAATGAATTAGCATCCAACGGAGTACATCACGGAACTTTCCGTCATGAAAAAGGAGATGTCACTCTTTCTTCGGAACAAGGATGGCAGATTGATGCTTCCTATACCTTGGCTTATAAAAAAATGGAACTGGTTGTTTCATCTTTTGCCGGTTGGTTTGATAATTATATTTATTTGCGTCCTACGGGAGAATGGTCTGTATTGCCCCATGCCGGACAGATTTATCAATATAGTGGCGCACGTGCTTTGTTCATGGGTGGTGAGATAAATTTCAATATGGATTTTCTACGTCATTTTAATTATCGTTTGGTTGGTGAGTATGTCTATACTTATAATCGTGACGAACATACGGCTTTAAGTTTTTCACCTCCTGTATCCATGCGGAACATTCTAACATGGAATAAAAAGGATTTTCAGTTGTATGCTGAATTTCAAAGTATAGCTTCACAGAACCGTATAGCGAGAAATGAAGACCGCACATCCGGAGCTTGTTTGATTCATCTGGGTGGGAGTATTCATATACCTATGGCCAAGGCGGATATTGAAATATCTTTGGGTATTCGTAATTTGTCGGATGTGAAATATTACAATCATTTGAGTTTTTATAGGAAAGTGGAAATCCCTGAACCGGGAAGAAACTTTCAGATTTCGATTAAAGTACCATTTAAACAATTATTAAAATGAAAACAAAATTTTATTTTCTTGTAATCAGCCTATTGGCTATATGCTCTGTTTGTCTGCCTGCGTGTGATAATGATGAAAAAGGGGATGTAACAAAGCCCGTGATCGATTTGATAGAACCCGAAGAGGGAGCGGTGTTGAAAATTGGTAATGAGAAAGGGGTACATTTTGAAATGAATTTGTCAGATGATGTGATGTTGAAATCGTATAAAATCAATATTCATAATAATTTTGACCACCACGGACATGATTCCCGGGCAGCCGGACAGAAAAACATAGCTTTTACTTTTGACAAGGTATATGATGTTTCCGGTTTGAAGAATACAAAAGTACATCATCATGATATTGTTATTCCGGCTGATGCTGCTCCCGGAGATTATCATCTGATGGTATGGTGTACCGATGCGGCGGGCAATCAGACAGAAGTGGCTCGTAATATTGTCTTGAGTGCGGACGGAGGTACTGAAACGGAACATGATCATGACCATGAGTGATCTTTTGTATCAATCGTATTGTGTGTATTAATTGTCTGATGGCGGTCGATGTGAATCGGCCGTCACTTTATTTTGTTGGATGTCGCCAAAGAATAATTTTCTTCCAGGAGGTAATAATCCGTTTGTAAATAGAATATTTGTTCTGTAAATAGTGATGATTGTAGCTCTATTTTCTTTATTTTTAGTA
>ERZ809853.350-NODE-350-length-7164-cov-5.07272_pt1 | contig 7164 bp, 6 predicted proteins | sample MGYA00520499_ERZ809853 | MGnify/ENA primary metagenome ERZ809853 (study PRJEB31588, sample SAMN03400022) | human gut metagenome | study: EMG produced TPA metagenomics assembly of the PRJNA231909 data set (A prospective, longitudinal analysis of the...
ACAGTGACTGGAGTTCAGACGTGTGCTCTTCCGATCTATCCGCCTAACAGACTTTTGAATGAAAGTCCTTTTAGTGGAGTCAATTCTACATAAATCTGTGGGGCTACGCTCAATGTCTTCACATTATTTACATATTGGTCTTCTCCCATATCCGCCAAAGGATTCATGTTGCCGTCTCCCAACGGGTAGTCTACCAGATTGCCGTCTTCATCATAAGGAGTACCCAATGGTGGCATACAGAGAATACGGTTCCATATACGGCTGTAACGCTTGTCATTTTCAGAATACATGGCATATAGGTTTAGTCCGTATTTTACCATTTCATTGGCTTTAAAATCTATTTTGGCACGTGCCGAGTAGCGTTCCAGTTCGTCTCCTTTCAATAATCCTTCCAAATTGTAATATCCTAAAGAAAAATAAGAGGTGACCCGGTCATTAGAATAAGATGTGCTTAGATTGTAGCTATTGGTGATACCGGTTTGTGAAGCTAAATCAAACCAGTCCACCCATTGATTGTTGTCTATATATTTTTGCATATAGCTGGGAAAAAGATTCCCGTCATCGGCCGGGCTGTTCCAGGCACCTACCGTTCTTTGTGCTTCTCTGCGGAAGTTAATGTAATCCTCTCCACGATTTACTTCGGGGAAGCTGGAGATGACATTCCAACCATAGTAGGCATCCAGATCGATGGAGAATTTATCTTTTTTAGGAGTTTTGGTGGTGATGATGATAACTCCATTTGCTCCGGCAGCACCATAAACAGCTGTAGAGGAGGCATCTTTCAGTACTTCAATAGAAGCGATATCATTCGGATTCAATTCATCGTAAGAGCCTTCCATGCCGTCAATGATGAATAACGGGCTATTGTCACCATTGATGGAGCGTGTGCCACGTAGGGTCATGTTCACTCCGGAACCGGCTTCTCCACTACTGCGAGTGATATCCAAACCTGCCACCTGTCCTTGAATAGCCTCTAGTACATTGCTGGTTGGCATTCGGACAATATCCTCACTTTTTACGGAAGCAACAGCTCCAGTCAAATCTCTCTTTTTTACAGTGCCGTATCCTACCACTACCACTTCATCCAATGTTTGAGTATCAGGCTGCATTTTGATATTCAATTGTGTGTTTTTGCCAATGGTTATTTCTTGGGTTTTATATCCTATATAAGATATTTCAAGACTGTTTTTTCCTGCGGGTACATCCAATGTATAATTTCCGTCAAAGTCAGTGATGGTTCCTATAGTATTTGCGCCTTTTACAGTGACGGATACTCCAATTAAAGGTTCATTGTTCTCATCAATAATTTGACCTTTGATAGTACGTCCTTGCAGGATCGATTGAACCGATTCATTGTTCACTATGTTACTTGACTTTGCATGCGAATAGGCAACCGGTATGCATAGGACCATTGATAATCCTAAAATAAGGGGACTACGCATAAGGCTGCTTTCCCTGTTTTGTTTTGGATTTTTCTTCATGTTTTTCATTTTTGCTTCTTTATTAACTCACTATTTGTTTTTAAAGGTTGATGTTATATCAAATTATTGAATCTGTTTGGTTTCAATCGTAAACTTATTAGGTTAGATAAATCTTTTGTTTTCTTTCTTTTTTCGTATATCTGTCTTTTAAGGCCTTGATATCTTGCTTGTATTTTTGTTTTCTTTCTTTATTATTGCTATTTTATGATTTTGTATTTATAAATATTAAAATAGTTTCTTTATTTTATTTTTAATACACTGTTTGTGTTATAATTATCTTGTCGGTGCAAAAATATACGAAAGAAATCGAAGATGAAAGGGAATGTAGTATGTTGTTGAACATATCTATAGCAAATTCTATTTTATTGTTTTATTATATTATAGCTGAAATTTGGTGTTGGAAATATTAAGATAAAAAAGTCCCCGGATAAGAACGCCTTTCTTATCCGGGGACTTTTTTAAATATTATAAGATGTATTCTTTATCGGTTTTTATACATTCTTTCATAATACTTTTGGTAATCGCCACTTGTTACATTTTCCACCCATGCTTGATTTTCCAGATACCATTGGATTGTTTTTACAATACCGGTTTCGAATTTTGTTTCAGGATACCATCCTAATTCATTAGTGATTTTGGTAGGATCGATAGCGTAACGTTGGTCATGTCCCAAACGGTCTTTGACAAAGGTGATTAATGATTCGTTAATCCAGTCGATAGAGATCTCACCTTTGTCGTTCAACTCTTTTTTCTTCAAGATTTTGCGATATTCGGGAGTTTCCGTCATCATCCGGTGAATAGTGGCTATGGTAAGTTTTACTATCTCTATGTTTTCTTTCTCATTGTGTCCGCCTACATTATATACTTCCCCTTCGCGGCCCTTGCGCAGAACCAAATCGATGGCTTTGCAATGGTCTTCTACATATAACCAGTCGCGTACATTCTTTCCGTCACCATATACGGGAAGTTTCTTTCCTTCCAAAATGTTTTTAATGATTAGTGGAATCAGTTTTTCAGGAAAATGGTACGGACCGTAATTATTGGAACAGCGGGTAATGGTTACCGGCATTTTGTAAGTATCACGATAAGCCATGACAATCATATCAGCGCTTGTCTTGGAGGCACTATATGGGCTGTGTGGACATAAAGGAGTTGTTTCAGTAAAGAAACCTTCTGCTCCTAGGCTGCCGTATACCTCATCTGTAGATACCTGGTGGTAACGTACATCTTTGCGCCAGGTGGGATAACCATTCTCATCTTTTCCCGTCACCCAAGCACGGCGGGCCGCATCCAGCAGGTTTTGGGTTCCCAAAATATTAGTTTGCAGAAACAATTGTGGGTTTTCAATACTGCGGTCTACATGGCTTTCTGCTGCAAAATTCACGATGTAGTCAAACTTGTATTCTGCGAATAGTTGGTCTGCCAAATCACGGTCACATATATCTCCTTTTACGAAGAAACAACGTTCATTATCAATGTCTGATGCAATAGTTCCCAGATTGCCGGCATAAGTCAAGGCATCCAGTACCACCACCCTGATGTCATCATGTTTGGCCAGGATGTATTTTAAATAGTTGGCTCCGATAAATCCGGCAGCTCCTGTAACGAGATAAGTCTTCATATTGTTTTTGATATTAGTGTGTGCAAAGTTCGGAAAGATTTTTTAATCTTACAACTTATCCGCTAGTTCTATTACTTCTAAATCTTTAAATTCTCCATTATCGATACAAAAACGTACCAATGTTCTCACTTTATGAAATCCGGAAATGCCTGCTGCTCCCGGGTTGATGTGTAACATATCCAGTGTCTTGTCATATTTCACCTTTAATATATGCGAATGTCCGCTGATAAAAAGCTGGGGAGGTTTCACCAGCAGGCTGCCGCGGATGGAAGGATCATAGTTGCCCGGATATCCGCCTATATGCTTTATCAACACCTCCGCACCATCTACGGTGAAGCGGTTGGTTTGAGGATAAAGTCTGCGTATGTCCTGCCCGTCAATGTTTCCATATACTGCCCGGAAGGGGCGGAAAGCGGACAGTTTCCGGGCGACTTCCACCGAGCCAATGTCTCCGGCGTGCCATATTTCATCACAATTCTCAAAATATTTCAAGTATTTGTCATCCCAAAATGCATGAGTATCCGATAATAATCCGATTCTTGTCATAGTTTTTTTGTTTATTATCGGCAAAGGTACTATATTTGGAACAAATCTAAGCATAATATGGAGAGCAAATATCATTATTTCAAGCGTGATATCAGTTGGTTGTCTTTCAACTATCGCGTGTTGTTGGAGGCGGATGACGACTCCCTTCCGTTGTATGAACGGATTAACTTTATCTCTATATATTCTTCTAATCTGGAGGAATTCTACAAGATTCGTGTAGCGGAACATAAAGCCATCGCTTCCGGTGGCCAAAGTGATGATATGACACAAGAAGAAGCCAGACACCTGATACATCAGATAACCGAAGCTGTCAATAGCCAGATGGAAGACCGTATCCGCATTTATGAGCATAAGATTGTCCCGGCTTTGCGCAGGCATCATATTATTTTTTATCAAAGTAAACAGGAGGTAGAGCCTTTTCATCAGGAGTTTATCAGTAATTTCTTTAAAGAAGAAATTTTTCCCTATCTTCAGCCTGTTCCGGTATGCAAGAATCGAATCAAGACTTTTTTACGTGACAACCGTTTGTATCTGTCGGTACGCGTGACGCGCAAAGACACGGGGGAAAAGGAATACTATATTATCAAATTGCCTTATAGCAAAGTTCCCCGTTTCATAGAACTTCCCCGACAGGGAGAAAACTTTTACCTGATGTATATGGAAGATATTATAAAGGCGAATATCAACCGTATGTTTCCGGGCTATGATTTGGATTGCAGTTATTGTTGCAAGATATCTCGTGACGCCGATATTTTCGTGGATGATGCAACCAGTTCCGAAGTAATGGTGGAACAGTTGCGTAAAAAGGTGAAAAAGCGTAAAATAGGTGCTGTATGCCGTTTTGTGTATGACCGAAAGATGCCTGCGGATTATCTGGAGTTTCTGGTCGATGCATTTGGCATCAATCGTGATGATTTGGTTCCGGGAGACAAACACTTGAACTTGGAGGATTTGGCTCATCTGCCTAATCCCAGTAAGGAACTTTGTACCCAATTGAAACCTCGTCCCATGACATTGAATTGTTTGGATGAGAAAGAATCCATATTCCGTTATGTGAGCAAGAAGGATTTGATGTTGCATTTCCCTTATCATTCTTTTGAACATTTCATCCATTTCCTGTATGAGGCCGTTCATGACCCGTCCTGTAAGGAGATCATGATTACCCAATATAGGGTGGCGGAAAACTCGGTTGTTATCAATACGCTGATTGCTGCTGCGCAGAATGGTAAAAAAGTAACTGTTTTTGTAGAACTTAAGGCCCGTTTTGACGAAGAAAACAATTTGGCTACCGCCGAGATGATGAAGCGGGCGGGGATACATATTATTTTCAGTATACCGGGATTGAAAGTGCATGCCAAGGTGGCGCTTGTACTGCGGTATAACAAAGAGGGAAAACAGACTCGCAGCTATGCTTATATCAGTACCGGAAATTTCAATGAGAAGACTGCCCGGATATATGCTGATTCCGGTTTGTTCACTTCCAACGAGATTATTGTGAATGATCTGTATACTTTATTCCGGGTATTACAGAAAGAAGTGACTGAACCCAAATTCAAGCGTTTGTTGGTAGCCCGTTTTAATCTGCTGCCGGAACTGAGAAGACGTATCGGATATGAGATAAATATGGCAAAGGCGGGAAAAGAAGCGCGGATTATCTTGAAAATGAATGCGCTGCAAGATCCTGCCATGATAGATGAATTATATAAGGCTAGTGAGGCAGGAGTGAAAATAGACTTGATAGTACGTGGTATCTGCTGCTTGATTCCCAATCAGCCTTATAGCAGAAATATCCGTATCACTCGCATTGTGGACAGCTTTTTGGAACATGCCCGGGTGTGGTATTTCCACCATGGAGGAAAACCGCTTCTGTTCATGGGTTCGCCGGACTGGATGAGGCGCAACCTGTACCGGCGTATAGAGGCCGTTACCCCCATTCTTGACGAAGATCTGAAACAACAACTGATAGATATGCTGGTTATTCAGTTGAAAGATAACAGAAAAGCCGGTTGGGTGGATGAAAATCTGAATAATGTGTTGAAAAGGAATCCGAAAGAAGAACCGGTACGGGCGCAATATGCTTTTTATGAATACTTGAAGGGGAAGAATAAATGAAGAATATGAAATAACATATTTTATCTTATTTGAAATGATTATCCGCAATCATACCACCGGATGATAAATGGAAATTTATAAAACGGGGTGATGGAATGCGAACTACACGGACGAAGCGGACAAACACGGACTTAAAATTTAAATTTGTACTTGCAAACCCAATGACAGGTAAAGTAAAAAAATCCGTGTTCCATCCGTCATCCCATTCTATAAATAAACATTTTGTGATATGATTGAGGATTATCATTTCATATATTCCCAATGGAATGGACTTTTACATATTTGTCTGCCCGAACCACCGTCCACGACTCCAGGAGTAATGCACCGTAAGTTCGGGCTGAAAAATCCTTCAGATGTTTCAGCCACTCCGCAAACCTCTTGTTGACGGGCGTTCCGGCTGAAGGATTCGGTCATTTAATTGTTTCAGCCCGCTTGCGGATGTTTCAGCCTGAAAAACGGGCGTCCGTTCCAGCAATTTGAACGCACACTTCCAAAAAACAAAAGTACGGTTTCAAAAAGCCGCGTTTTTTCCTGTCGGAGGGTCCGGAATCCTGATACAAGTTCTGCCGGATCTTGCAACAAGTTTCGCAAATTCTTGCAACAAGTTCCGATTCACGCCCTCACTATTCCGGTAGAAGTCGTTCCTGCCAGAACACCAGCCCACGCGCTGAAAGAACTTGTTCTTTTCGAAAAACATAAGTTCCATTAAAAAAAAGATAAGGATGTCTTTAGCAAAAGAAAAGGACCTTTTTTAAAAACGAACTTATCTTTTTCACCTGCCTGCAAGACCGGCACTTCCCCACTTGCCATCGAATGTTCCTGGAGAACGACCAGGCATTTTCTCCAAGCTCTTACTTCTTTTTGTGCCGGGAAAGTTGTCTTTTTTCGTGTCCGCCCTCGGATAATGATAGGTCTTGAAACTGTCTTGAGAGTTTTCGAGATCTCATAACACCTTACTTTTACCGGCTGAAACATCTGCAAGCGGGCTGAAACAATTAAATGACCGAATCCTTCAGCCGGAACGCCCGTCAGCAAAGGGTTTGCGGAGTGGCTGTAACATCTGAAGGATTTTTCAGCCCAATCCCAAGGAGGATATAGCGGATAGTTTAGTTTTGACACATCCGGTTTTAACAGGTCTGTTTGTAAAAGATATGTAAGATGCGGCGATGCATGATACATAATGATTATCCGCCATCATACCACCGGATGATAAATGGGAGTTAATGGATGGAACGCGGATTTATTTCGTTCTATAAATTAAAATTGGAACACAAATGATACAAATTAATAACAGTACAGCATGGATATAAACCTGCCGGAGGTTAGATTTGTGTCATTTGCGTTCCGGTTTAACCGATAAATAATTGATATTGTTATGAAAAAATTATATATAACTTTCTGCCT
>ERZ809853.363-NODE-363-length-6892-cov-4.59514_pt1 | contig 6892 bp, 7 predicted proteins | sample MGYA00520499_ERZ809853 | MGnify/ENA primary metagenome ERZ809853 (study PRJEB31588, sample SAMN03400022) | human gut metagenome | study: EMG produced TPA metagenomics assembly of the PRJNA231909 data set (A prospective, longitudinal analysis of the...
CTCTTCCGATCTCAAGGACGTACGATATCCCCTTCGTTTTCCTCCAAACAAATCATCTTACCCCGTTCTACATATTTATTGTCAAATAAAAAATGTGACTTCATATCAGATTCTAATAATCTTTGAATATAAATTTTAATATTATCATAAACGGAATCAAAGCTTTTTTTTAAGTTGTTGGTAGTTATCGCTATTATGTCCAACATCATGGGCATATTAGTTAAACACTTCTTATTAAGTAAAGAGAGTTCTTGCATATCAATTAAGTTTTAAGATTACACGATTTATAAAAAGCCAACAGCAATATAAAGAGGTTTGTATATTAGAAATTTGAATATTTGGAAACAGCAAAGAATATAATGTTTTCAAATAGTCTTTTACAATAGCATCCTCATCGACATATTTAAGTAATAGCTTGAAAATAGTATGATAGTCTATATATTTCCATTTGTAATTCTGAGCATCCTCACAATTATTTCTATAACTAAGAAGAACATACCACTTACTATAATGGGAAAACTCACGCTCACAAAATTCACGATATACGTCTAATTGATTTCCTTTCTCTGTACGGACTTTAGAATCTATTTTGTTTTCGATAACTATAAGGCATTTATTTGCATCATCCCTAATCAACAAATCAAACCTTCTCAAAGATAAGGATGATTTTTTTTGCCATTTAGTTGAATATTCATTTTCTATTATATAAGACTTTTGTTCTATGGATTTTAGCCATTCAGTTTGACACCCTATTATATTGCAAAAATCAGAAAGAACAGCTCCTCCTATTTTACATTGATTATTTAATATGTATTTTAAAAAAAGCGAATGGTAAGTTTCTTTTCTATCTTTATTTACGACTTGTAAAAAAGAAGGAGTTCCTAAAAATGGATATTGTTTTAAGAAAGGGCTAATATAGGTCTTTGATAATGATTTTATTGTCGTATAATATATCTGGTTCAACTCTTCGCATAAGACAAAAAAATTATCTTCATGTTGCTTCTTCTCATTAAAATAAAGTTCAGCAACTTCATCTATGAACAATATGTATTTATATATTTTAAACATGAAAAACGTGAGCTATACTACATTCACGCCTAAGGTATCGCCAAACACCCTGTAGATAAATGAGTAAAGCCCACGCTGTAAGCATGGGCACCAACTCTTTATTCTTATCTACTCAAAAAATTGGCGATTTTTAGACGTAAGAATAAAAGCTAATGCTTTTAATCAAATATGTATGTTATTTATTATTGTCTGTTTCTTATTATTTATTAGGGATTTTTGCAAAGGTATAAAAAGTAAATCAGTTACCAGCATAAAAATAAAAAATATCTCAATTTTCATTTTCATGCCCGAATTTAAATAAACCACCCTTGTCTATTCTCTTATCTGTTGTCATTTAAGGGGGGGGCTAATAGCTTGGCTTACGTCCAAATGCTTTCCTCTTACTTATGCCGCTAGGCTAGCCATGTGGTTGAGGCTTTTCATTTTTACACAACCGTATTTTTACCACATTTTCTATCGGTTAGATATACTAACCTGATTCCTTCATTTTCTTTATATGACTATGATACAGCATTTTACGTATTATAGTAAAAGGCTTTTATAGTTTACTCGTTATTTTTATTTTTTGCGTATTCTGAAAATTCAAAAATAAGGTTGAATAATGTTTCCATTTTAATTATCTAAAAAAATAATGGAAATGGCAATTTTGTCATCTCCATTATTTATTACTTTAATTTGAATTATAATTTTACCGTGTATTTCTCTATGAGCGCGTTAACTCTATCTTTCTGATAGGAACAGCAATTGCTTTGTTTTAAAAAATCAACCACATCTTCCACACGATATCGAATCGTCTTAGGACTAATTTTATAAAATACTAATTTACCTTCGGAGCGGTAATTTTGTAATGTGCGTTTGCTTACCATTAAAATGGCAGCAACAGCTTTGGAGTCTAAAAATAAATTTGAATTATCCATGATATACTTTATTTAAACATTCTACAACTTCATTTCGTTTGCTGTCCACAACCTTTGCGTAAATCTGAGTAACTTTTATATCACTATGTCCAAGCATTTCTTTTATTACTGGTAATGGTATATTATTGGTTAGTAACGCAGTCGCATATGAATGCCTGGCACAGTGAGTGGACAAGTTCTTATCAATATTAGTTTGTTCTGCAATCTTCTTTAATTGTTTATTGATAACCGCCGTAGCTGAACTGATAGCGTTCAAAGCATCTTGTGCTGACACTTCATCCACATCCACTTTTAATATATTAAAGACATATTTTTCAGATGTTATTTTTCCTCCATTATTCTCTACCGCACAACGTCTTCTATCCAAGACAGACCTAACATAATCATTTATTGGAATAGTCAACAACTTTTCAGTCTTACGCATACGGATTGATATTTTTTCATCAGTGATATGCTTCCACTTCAAAGTTAATATGTCCGAGATTCTAATTCCCGTATAGCATTCAAACAAGAAAACTTCTCTTGCATCATATAACGGATTTCTAACTCTCAATCTAAGATGTTGGATTTTATGTATTTCCTCTATTTCTAAAAACGTCCTGTCTGTTTGTTCACGTTTAAATCTCATTTTACGGAATGGATTTCCCGTTTCATCCATATCATAATTTCGATAAATATCCCCTACCAATTTTGCAAGTGCTTTCAGATTAACAGTAGTGGTATTTCTATTATTACCTATGTGATTCATCAGATAATTTTCATACCCTTTAATAAAATCCAATGATATAGATTTTATAGGTAAAGAACCATTCCCCACATAAAAACGTAGTTTCTTAACTACAGATTTATACTTTTTATATGTAGCGTGCTTCCCATCCTTGTATAATTGTTCAATATACTTGTTGGCATACTCAAATAAATCAAACGAAGTTCTATTATTAATTTTGTTTCTGATTGTTGCCATACTAATGGAACTGTCCGCTAATGTTAGAAACAAAGTTTCTTTTTCTAATTCAGCTTTCTTTTGGTTTATAGTAGTATTTAATATCTCTGCATTCGGATGTTGTTTCTTTATACATCTATTTTTATCATCCCAAAACTCCGGACTAACATGAAATAATGTCTTGTACATAACTCTCCTATCTTTGGTAATCCGTAAACATACAGGGGCTTCATTCGTGGACTTTGATAATTTCTCACGTCTAATTACTGTTACGATTCGTGCTACGTTCATTTCTACAATTATTTAATCGGATTCAACATTCATTTTATGCTTGCAATTTACAGGGGTAAAACATTGGTAAAACATTTGCTCCCCATTTTTACGAATAATAGAAATAAAAATGAAAAATCCAAATCACCAATGGTCTGATAAGAAGTTGGAAATCAGCAACCAAATTATTTTAGTTAAAAAATAAAAGAAAATGAGAGCAATCTGTTTTAGAACTGGTGGCACCACCTTGAAGAAAAAAAGACAGTAAAATCCTGATTCCCGAAATCAGGATTTTTTATTTTCTCACAAAACACAAAATACGGCAATATAGACTGGATGACGAGGTATACGAGCTTTCAGCTCGATTATAACTTTCTCCACTTCTGACCTGCCTCCATATTTGATTAAGTCTTGGAGCAAAACTACTCCTTCCCGATATAAATCCCAATTTGATGCATATTAAAAAAACACCTTATACTTGAAGCATAAAGCTGGATGAATTCATCTTTGTAGAGTTCCCGAACATCTTCGGGAGCATCATCAAGAGTATAAGCAGAAAGATTCTTACGCAAAGATTCCATATACCTGCCCCACATCTTTTCCTGCGTATAGCTGGCAGGATTTAGTTTGAATACAGTTTCTCCGCCAAATGCAAGAAAACGGTTCTGAGATTGTTTATCATTCACACATTCTTTTTTTATAAACTCGTCAAATCACCTCTGAGCTTCTACTACAACAAGTCTATTTTAGACTGCAATATCTCAAACTTATATAATATGCATATAAATCTTAATCATCGACGAACTGCAAAAAGTTCAGCTTCAGTTTCCCAAGTATCATCCGGACACTTTACCATACGTTGCCAACGGAATGAGGTCGCTGTAATTTCCGAAAACACCCACTGTATATTCTTCTCATTAATTTCCGTCTGAACAATCCTGTTTCCTTCTCTTTTTCCTTCCAGTTGTGTAGCCCCTCCTAATTCCGTATATAAAATATCCCATGCTTCTGTATTAGGATTATACATACGTACCGTAGTCGCATAAGCTGCATCCGGTTGATAATCTTTAATCCGCGCCTTACGCGAAGGACAAATAAACACATCTTGAATTGCAGTCCCTTCCAGTACCCAAGCGAATATCCACTCTCCCTGAACATGTCTTTCGCCTGTTGTACCTTGGTTATCAACCCATTCAAAATCCCATTCACCGACAAACTGTCCATACAGGTTGTCTTTTTCCGGTATCAAATTGCTTTTCCCTTTTGACACTAATACGTTTATAAATTCTCCCATACTTTACCTTACTGACTCTAGATTAGACAAATATAAGATTTATAATTAATAATCACTAATATTAAAGCAATTATCTGTATGCAATATTCATGTCGAAAGCAAACAGATACATAGTACAAAAAACGGATTTCCCTACTCCCAAACAGATTTTTTATATTACACCTCAAGAACATTTCATTTACAAACTTATTGCAAAAAAAGTATTTGGTCATTAAATCTCAATTATTCAAAAAAGAAATACCGATAAAAAGTCTTTTTTCCCTATATTTGCTAGACTAAAAAAAGAAAAATGTCATTAACTCAATTAATATGAAAAAACTATCATTTATTACCGTATTTGTATTCCTGTCCATTCTTTTTGTACAGGCACAGCAAGCAAAGTATGTATTTTATTTCATCGGAGATGGAATGGGTGTTAACCAAGTTTTAGGAACAGAGATGTATCGTGGGGAGTTGGAAGGCAAAATTGGTGTGACTCCGTTATTATTCACCCAATTTCCTTATGCAACCATAGCCACTACTTTCTCGGCAACCAACGGAGTGACAGATTCAGCCGCTGCAGGAACAGCACTTGCTACGGGAAACAAAACAAAAAATGGCGCATTAGGTGTGAAAAAGGATCTGGAAACCAAAGTTAACAGTATTGCTTCTTGGGCAAAAGAAAAAGGTTGCCGTGTAGGTATCAGTACCAGTGTCAGCGTAGACCATGCCACACCGGCTGCTTTTTACGCACACCAAGGACAAAGAAGCAGCTATTACAACGTGGGTCTGGATTTGATTGATGCCAACTTCGATTTCTATGCAGGATCAGACTTTTTAGATCCCACCAACAAAAAAGCCGCCGGTTCAAATTCAGAAAGTTTGTATACACTAGTGGACAAAGCCGGATATACCATAGCCCGTGGCTACAAAGACTATCAGAAAAAAGCAAAAAAATCGGATAAACTGATTCTCTTACAACCTGCGACAGCAACAGACAATAGTGCTATCCCCTATGCTATCGATCGAAAAAAAGGCGATATGACTTTAACTGAAATCACCCGTGCCGGAATCAATTTCCTATCTAAAGATCTATCAAAAGGGTTTTTCCTTATGGTTGAAGGAGGTAAAATAGACTGGGCTTGCCACAGCAACGACGCCGCTACTGCATTCCACGAAGTGATGGATATGGATAATGCCATAAAAGTTGCTTACGAATTCTACGAACAACATCCTGATGAAACCCTGATTGTAGTAACAGCCGACCACGAAACCGGAGGAATCGTTTTAGGAAAAGGTCCGTATACTTTGAACCTACAAGCTTTAAAATCACAAAAAGTAAGTGAAAGCGGATATACCAAAATTGTAAACGAATTAAGAAAAAAATACAAGAATCAAGTACCTTGGGAAGTTATCAAGCAATCATTGAAGGATAATTTCGGATTTTGGGATAGTATTCAACTGAATGAAAAGCAAGAAGCATCCCTGAAGAAAGTATATGATGAATCATTTAGCGGTAAAGAGATAGATTTAACCCAAAGTGAATATCAACAAGACGAACCTTTGGCAGCTGAGGCCAAGAGAATTCTGGATGACATCGCTCTAGTAGGTTGGACCAGTGGAGGGCACTCAGGAGGTTATGTCCCCGTATTCGCTATCGGAGCCGGCGCCCAACTATTCCAAGGCCGCATCGACAATACCGAAATTCCGGTAAAAATAGCAGAAGCTGCTGGTTATCCCAACAATTAATCGAAAGCAAGATAGTGCGACAAACGTTCCAAGTCTTTCTCAGTGAATTCCTCATACAAGGATAACTGGGAAAGACTTTTTAATTTTCCCTTTTTCCTCCTATATTCTATAATCACCTTTGCCTGATAAAAATTCATATAAGGATGAGAGCGAAGTTTGTCAAGCCCAGCCTTATTGGCATTTATCCGATGAATTGGTGTATTTCCGAGTTTAAACCACTTCAACATATCCTCATCTACATAGTTCACTTCCTTTAACTGAACCGTGTCATAAAAACCTCCCAAACGTTTCCGGTAAGCCACAATCATGCGTGCAATGCCACTGCCTATTCCCGGAATCTTTTTCAACTCGGTAGTGTCCGCTTCACTCAAATCGACTAAAGTTCCTTCCGGATATTTATAAGCTGCCAACGTATCTTTCTCCACCTTTTTGATAAAGTGCAATGTATCCTGTTTCCGCCGAAAAGCCTCTGAAATCTGGATATAGGGTTTTAAGATATTAAATTTCTCGGACGACAAGCCATAAACACGAGAGAAATCATCCGCTGTCCTGAATTTACCGCCGGCTCTCCGGTATTGCAAAATAGTATGTGCAATAAAAGGAGGCAATCCACATTGCAAAAATTCGATGGAATCAGCTGAATTTGGATCAAAGGCAGCCAATACCACCTCT
>ERZ809853.494-NODE-494-length-5342-cov-5.1621_pt1 | contig 5342 bp, 7 predicted proteins | sample MGYA00520499_ERZ809853 | MGnify/ENA primary metagenome ERZ809853 (study PRJEB31588, sample SAMN03400022) | human gut metagenome | study: EMG produced TPA metagenomics assembly of the PRJNA231909 data set (A prospective, longitudinal analysis of the...
CGCTACACGACGCTCTTCCGATCTGACAGGATTATTTCTTCAAACTGCCCACGGGTGGGACTCCCTTCACGGTCATCATAGATTACGAACTTGACAGCACCAACGGGCACAACCAGATTCAAGGTCATGCAGTTATGGCGTTTCCAGCCTTTGGCTGCACCGTGTTCTATTTGTGAGAAATAGGCCTCACCAAATCCGACATAACCTTCATCAGTAGATTTTAAAGCATGATAAATATCCCCTTTGGGTACGACAATATGCTTCAGGGGATGAACTGTCACTCCTTCCATCATTATTCCGCCCATTTTAAATGTTGTGCTCCGGCAGCTCTAACATAGGAATCGATCTGGCTGACTGTCAAGGCATACATATCCAAATTGTTTTCTATATAGAAAGCCCTGTACCAGTCAGCAATAAAATGTACACATTCCTCATAGTGCAATGTAGAATGCCAGTCAAGATAAGCCAGTGCCTTGTCACAATTAAGTTTCAATAAAGTAGCCTCTTCGAAAGGCACATTGCCGGTCAGCCGGGCTGCCGTATTCCTATCCAGCCCCCAAAGTTCGGCCAAATCCTGAACCAGCTGAAACACAGTCTTGGTCTGCTCCGCACGAGGGCCAAAGTTAAACGGTTCTCCATTCTCCACCTTTCCCTCATAAAGGTATTGTCCAAGATTGAGATAGCCGCTCAATGGTTCCAATACGTGTTGCCAGGGGCGGGTAGCTTTGGGACTACGTATCTCCACCACCTCATTCCTTGAAAATGCCTTGACACAATCCACGATGATACGGTCTTTCGCCCAGTCACCGCCTCCGATAACATTTCCGGCACGGGCCACTCCCAGTTTGATATTGGGCATAGCCTGGATAAAGGATTTCCAATAACACTTGATAGTAAGTTCGGCCGCACCCTTTGAACCGGAATAGACATCCTTTCCGCCTACCGCATCTGTCTCACGATATCCCCAGATCCACTCCACGTTATCGTAAGCCTTGTCACTGGTGATAAGAACACAGGTACAATTCCATGTGATATTACGGATGGCCTCCAGCACGGAAGCCGTACCTACCACATTGGTAGTGATGGTATCAAAAGGCTCCTTGTAGGAAGTGGAGACAATGGCCTGTGCAGCAAGATGAAAGATAAAGTCAGGCTTTACAGTCTGAACATAATCATTCATCTCCTCTTTATTACGGATGTCACCATAATGGTGATGGATTCTGTCGGGCAGGCCAACAACCTCGAACATGGACGGTTTGGTAGGTATACTATTTGAATAGCCGTATACCTCCGCTCCCAGCATGAGTAACCATGCTGACAGCCAGCTTCCCTTGAAACCGGTATTACCGGTTATCAATACTTTCTTTCCTCTATATACATTATTGAATGCCATATTTATCCTTTTATTTCTATCATTTCCAATATTTCCAAGGTGCTTTGCCCGAAGCCAAAAGGCTCTCCAGTTTTTCCTTGTCACGCAACGTGTCCATGCACTGCCAGAAGCCATGATGCTTATAGCAGGAAAGCTGCCCCCGGGAGGCAAGCGTTTCAAGAGGTTCACGCTCCCAGGTCGTTGTGTCATTTTCTATATATTCCAATGCTCCCGGCTCCACAACCATGAAACCTCCGTTGATCCATCCCATATCATCCCGGCTCTTTTCACGGAAAGACCTTATCATAGAACCGTCAATGTCCATTACTCCGAAACGGCCTTCGGGAAGCACACCTGTCAACGTGACCATAGTCCCTGTCTCTTCATGAAATCGGATACATTCATTAATGTCAACATCTGACACACCATCACCGTAAGTCATAAGAAACGGCTCGCCGGATATGTAATCTTTTACGCGTTTGAGGCGTCCGCCCGTCATGGTGTTCAAACCTGTATCAACCACCGTCACTTTCCAGTCTTCCGTATGATCACTATGTACAGTCACTTTCCCATCGGCGGAAAAGTCGAATGTCATATCACTATTATACATATAGTAGTTGGCAAAATAACTCTTGATAACCTGCTGCTTGTATCCGCAACAGATAATAAACTCATTATGGCCAAACTTGGAATACCATTTCATGATATGCCATAGGATAGGTTTGCCACCTATCTCAATCATCGGCTTGGGCTTGAACTGGCTCTCCTCGCTGATACGAGTACCAAAACCTCCGGCTAAAATCACTACTTTCATATAAAAATATTTCTATTTTATTATGCGCTGGCACGCATTATACGTATTAATTCGTCATAGTTCTTACAAATTTCATCAGCCAATCTGAGTCGCTATACATAATTCATTTTTTGATCACAGTGACAAATATCATCAGTATTTATTAATTTTCATATTCGTCTTTTTTGGACGCTAATACTTAAATTGTAAGGTTTTAAAGTCGTATTCGGTATTCTTAAAATCCAAATCCCGATAAAATTCTCTATCTATCACATAATAGATCTTACCATTTTGTCTAAATCGAGAATGTTTATAATTCAATATTAGTTGTTGTTTTTTATTTCTTTTGAAATATCTACAGACAGAACACGCTTTCAGCTCAAAAGCATCATCAATCACTTCAGGGCGAATAGCTACATTAACACCTATACCTTCTTCTTTTAGTCTTGCGCTAGGATAAATAATTCCATCAATTTCAGGATGAGTCTTAAATAAATGAGTTGTAAAATCAGCTGTATAAGCATAGCTGTTTTCCTCTTCTTTTTTCTCTCCAGTCAAGGAAAAATGTCGTGACAATTCTTTTAAGACTTTTATCTGTTCTTTATTGATTTTATCATCTTTCATCAGCTCTTTCCATAGTTCATAATACCATTCAAAGTCCTTCGCAGGATGTGGATAGCTATCAAATACTGGGATTACAAAAAGATTAATCTCTCTCTTATTCAGCCAAAGTGAATAAGTCAAATCTTTCTTCCCTACAAAAGTATCATCTAAGACTTCCTTATTGGTTTCAAAAAGACATGTAAGACGTGGATTATCATTTATACAGAAGTATGAAAAAACAGCACCATAAAACATAGGTTGTCCATCCATATTAGCCCTTGCCAACTTAACCTTTTCTTTCGGTGGATAAGATAGATCTTTTCTATATTTGAACAATTGGTTTTCTTGAGAATGCTGTCTAACCCTAATTACTTTTGTACCAATATCCAGTCTTCTGACCAAAAGTGTTATTTGGGTAATATTTGCGTAATCATTCATCACATAAGCATTTAATTCGGTAAACACTCTTACTTCTTGTTATCGATTATAGATATTGTTCCAAAAGCAAAGGTACTTACCATACTTTTCACGAAAGCTATTTTTTCGGATCTTTAGTAAGATATGTTCCCGAGCAAAGTAAGTGGACTTAAATCGCAAAGTAACATATCTTACTTTGCCCACGAACATATCTTACTTTTTTCCACACTTATCACCGGTTTTTCACCTCCGGTCACAACCGCTTTTTCGGTCGTCTTGCCCAAGCGTTATTGATACGCGCACGGATATTACTAATGGTCTTGCCCGATACAAACAAAGGTGTAAGAGGAAGGAACAGCGAGATAAAACGCTCCTTCACAATCTCTTCCGGAGTGATCTTCGGTTCCCGTTCGGCCATATTGACTATAACCCTGGCCAGTTCCACCGCATTGGTGCATTCCGCTATCTGTACCAGATAGACACGTAAATCCTCCACCTTATTTATATAGGAGAAGAGATGCGTAGCCTCGGGAGATAAAATAGGTTCCTCATCCTTGTTTACGTCATCCTCCTCCGGTTCCGCCTCATCAGCGTAATAATTCTGTGTGGCGGAAGTGGCATTGGGAAGAATCTGGTTGCTGCCTCCATAAATGTTGAAGACGATGCTGAAGTGTGTCTCGCTATCCATAAGCTTATTGTTTGAATGATTCGTCAACGGGTAGTTAACGGTCAGTCAATAGCTAGTGAACGGCAGTCAACAGTTAGTAAACGATAATAAATAGATTTTTTTACGGTATTTCCCCGCATTAATTTTGTCGTGTCGGAAGGATGAACGAACATCCCGGAAACACAAAACTTTTAAACTTTATTTTATTATGATTGATTACAGTGTATTTATGATGGGCAACCCGATGGATGTCGATGCCGCCCAAAAAGCGTATGCAAAAGCTCAAGTTTCTGAAATCATGCCATTCAGCCAGTTTGTCAAACACATTGCCGACCACAACGGCGTATTCACTCGCGGAACGGTAAAAGGTGTAATAGCCGATATGTGCGAGTGCCTTGTAGAGATGCTTCTGGAGGGCAAAAAAGTACAACTGGCAGAATTAGGTAACTTCTGGATTTCTATAGGCTCGGAAGGTGCGGAAGACCTGAAGAAGTTTACAGAAAACAACATCACTGCCGTTAACATCGTGTTCACACCGGGAGAAGACTTCCAAAATCTTCGTTCCCGCGCCACTTTCAATCCCGTAGCAAGCCGCATAGCTCAAGCCGCCACCCTGAAGGCCGAAAAGGCCGGTAAAGGCACAGTCGACTTGGATGCCGCCAAAGGAAAGACCCCGGCTTCCACGAATGAAAACAATCCGTCATTATGATAAAATACCACATTTTCTCGATGGGAAATGCGTCCGACAGGACGATGCCCAAGAAAGCATACGCAAAGTGTGTGCCCAACGAAACGGTTTCGCATAAGAAACTCGTAAAGAAAGTGACGGAACATCTCCGCTTTTTCCCACACGGCATGATGGAAGCGGTGCTGGAGGAAGTCTTCAACCGCCTGTCCGAACATCTTGCCCAAGGCGACCGAGTCACCCTGGACGGCCTCGGAACATTCAGTGTCTCCCTGAAATGCGAAGGAGCCGCTTCGGAGGCTTTGTTCTCCAAGAAAAACATCAAGGGCGCGCACATCGTGTTTGCCCCGTGTCGCAAACTCAAGGAGACATTTGCAGATATGGAATATAAAATGACTCCACGAATCTTTTAATGTCATGGAACTTATATTATTCATCTATTTAAAGACAAAGCGTATGAAAAAGAACTGGAAAAATGTACTGCTGTACATCGTCCGCATCATTGAACTGCTCATTACAGGCGCTGCCGGAGGAGCGCTTGGAAGCGGCTTATGAGAACGGTTTCGTTGATTATCGTGCACTGCTCTGCCAACAAGGCGGGCAGTGCCTTGCGAGCGGAGGACATTGACCGCTACCATCGTTCATTGGGCTGGAAGTGCTGTGGTTACCACTATGTGATTCCTACAGACGGAACGATAGAAGCCGGACGCCCGGAAGAGTTGGTTGGAGCACATTGCAAGAACCACAACAGTCACAGTATAGGTATATGCTACATAGGCGGACTGGATGATGGCGGAACAACGCC
>ERZ809853.605-NODE-605-length-4385-cov-4.32979_pt1 | contig 4385 bp, 6 predicted proteins | sample MGYA00520499_ERZ809853 | MGnify/ENA primary metagenome ERZ809853 (study PRJEB31588, sample SAMN03400022) | human gut metagenome | study: EMG produced TPA metagenomics assembly of the PRJNA231909 data set (A prospective, longitudinal analysis of the...
CGACGACTCGCCTATGGCAGACCGTTCCTTGGTTAATGAGTCACTTGCGAGGGACATTGATAGAGCACTCTCTACGCTGACCGAAAGGGAGAAGGATATTATCCAGATGTTTTTCGGTATTAATACGCAGGAAATGACGTTGGAAGAAATCGGCGATAAATTCGGCCTCACTCGTGAGCGCGTACGCCAGATTAAAGAGAAAGCCATTAGAAGATTGAGACAAAATTCGCGTAGCAAGCTGCTTAAGTCTTATTTAGGGTAAGAAAGATTCGGTTTCCGAAAAGAAAACAAAGCACAAGATGGAAGGTTACTCCCGTCTTGTGCTTTTGTTCATAATATACCAATAATGCCCATTGGCTGCGCTATGTGCCACATGGTAATGGGCACATCAGCAAATTATTATAGTTAATTAATCTATTACTTTTTCGTATTTGTCCGTAAATAACTATTTTTGTCCTCTAATAAAATTATAAAATTAGAATTATGAAATCCATAAAGATTCTGTGCTCTTTATTATTGGTACTGATGGTATGCTCGGCATTCTCATTGAAAGGAAGTAAAGGTAAATCCGTTTATATAGTAGGTGTATCCGCATCGTTTACAGATTCATTGGTTTATTTCACGGAAATCCAATTGCTGGACAGTGTAAGGCTGGATAAGAATAAGATGTTGCCGGAACGCTCACAATACAGTTATCAGCTGAAAAATTATTTGGAAAACGAGGAAGGGCTGACGAACCGCACTTGCTTTGTTTATTTCTCGAACAGCAGAAAGAAACTGCAGAAGACCATCAATAAGATGAAGATCAAGTATCAAAAAGGAAAGATCTTGCTGATTCGCGAAGTGAACCCCAATGCATTCAAGTTCAAGAAACCGGAAGAGTGATCCTTTTCTTATGAAAAAGATTCTATTTATATTTTTAACAGCCTGCTTTTTCTTCTCTTGCGAGAAGGAAACAATCGTGATTCCTCAGCAACATGCCGGAAGAACGGTCCTGGCTTTCTTTTGGGCGGATAACAGCTTGAATTCCAATTTGCGTAATAATATTCGGACGATGATGCAGGGGCTTCAGGCTATGAAGGATTCGGCTGCTTTGTTGGTATATTGGGATGGTGAGGCTTCGGATATCAGTTGGCCGGAGCCTTGTATCGTTGAATATGTGACTAATGGTCAAGGGGGGATCAACAGTATGTCCAAAGAAGCGGTCAATGCGATGATCGCGGATCAGGACATGTCGGTTCACGACTTGATAAGTATTGGCAATATCAGAAAAAAATATTCCCCTCAGACATCGACGGAGAAAACCGTCATGCAGACAGTGATAGGTGATATGATGAGTGTTTTATCCGTCGGAAAGTTATGGAATAATCTTTGGTTCTCACGGTTCAGGATGGTTGCCCACTATTACCGGCACCCGTTCTATAGGTCAAGATGGCGGCCGGTATTCCAGTGACACAGCGTTGATACCGGAATTGGCGGAAGTGCTGCGTACGGTAAATCCTCAAAAGTTTGATTTTGTCTTGTTTGATGCGTGTATGATGGGGTGTGCCGAAGTGTATTATGAGCTGAAGGATGCTGCCAAATATTGCATCGCTTCTGTACTTGATATACCGGCAGCCGGATTTCCTTATGCAAGTGTGATGCCTTATTTGTATGAAAATGCGATCAAGGAGTATTTGAAGCCAATCTGTAAAGATTATATAGATTATTATAACTATAATGGTTGGGGAACCATTTCGGCAGTGGATTGCAATCAGATGGAAGGTTTGGCGGAAGCGGTCAGAAGTGTGATTTTGTCCAATCAGGATAGCCTGAAGAACGTGGATATAGCTGATTTGCAGCAATATGGCAAAGGCAGCAGCAACTTCAAAGGATATGCCTATGATATGTTACAGTTTATTGAAAAATTGTGTGGAGGAATGGCTCCAGACGATTTTACGCAACAATTAAAGAAGACGGTCATTTATACAGATTATACTCATGATCCCACCTCATCCTTGTACAGAATAGATGGGGATAACTACAGTGGAATGGGTATGTATATCCCCAATTCATTCACCACTCCCAAATATTTGCTTTGGAACAATTATTTCAAGTCTTCCATAGCGTGGTATCATGCATCCGGATGGGCTGAAACGGAATCTATTTGGGGGAATTGAAGGAGAATGCAGCCAGTTGCTTTTTACTTGATCCCGAATAATAGATATAGCGGATGGAAGTACCGAATTTCCGGTATTCTTCCATTTCCACCGAGTTGTCTACTGCATTCTGCAGGGCTTGTTTAAAGGCGGCATAATGGGTGTTCATATAAGTGGCGTTGTCCAGTTCTCCTGTAACACTGTAGAAATAGCTCACACTATTATCTTTCTCATTATAACGGGTGCTGTCCAGTGTAATCGTTTCGTTCATACGTGTGGGGCAGGACCGGTTGGTCTTTTCGGCTGTCTGTTTGAATTTACGGACTTGTGAACGGTGGTTATTATTACATCCTGCCAAAGTAAGGATGCCTAGGGCCGCTATTATAACTGTTTCTCTTTTCATTATAAATCGGTATTTTGAAGCGAAAGTAAACTATAAGTTTGAACAAAGCAAATGGATTTTTGTTTTTTATTAGTAAGTTTGTGCAAACAAAAAAAGTAAAACATGTCTCGCATTATAGATGAATTAAAACGTACGGACCACAAGCGTTATCTGGGTGGTCTTGATTTCTTTAAATATATTGGTCCCGGATTACTGGTTACTGTAGGTTTTATTGATCCGGGAAACTGGGCCTCGAATTTTGCAGCCGGTTCCGAATTTGGTTACGCGTTGTTGTGGGTGGTGACCCTGTCTACCATTATGTTGATTGTGTTGCAGCACAATGTGGCCCACCTGGGCATTGTGACGGGATTGTGCCTGAGTGAAGCAGCCACGCAGTATTGTCCCAAGTGGATATCCCGTCCCATTTTGGGCAGCGCGGTACTGGCCTCCATATCCACTTCGCTGGCGGAGATATTGGGAGGAGCCATTGCCTTGCAGATGCTTTTAGGAATTCCCATAGCCTGGGGATCTGTTCTTACTACGATGTTTGTCGTCATTATGCTTTTTTCCAATTCATATAAAAAGATAGAAAGAGCCATCATTGCTTTTGTATCCGTAATCGGCCTTTCGTTTCTGTATGAGTTGTTTTTGGTAGATATTGACTGGCCTGTGGCGGTCCGTTCCTGGGTGGTTCCCGACATACCCCAAGGCAGTATGCTGATTATCATGAGTGTGCTTGGGGCAGTGGTTATGCCGCATAATCTTTTCTTGCATTCAGAGGTGATACAGAGCCACGAGTACAACAAGCAGGACGAGAGTTCCATTCGTAAAGTATTGAAATATGAGTTCTATGATACTTTGTTCTCCATGATTGTGGGATGGGCTATCAATAGTGCCATGATCTTACTGGCAGCCGCTACTTTCTTCCGTACCCGGACTCCGGTGGAAGAGTTGCAGCAGGCGAAGTCGTTGCTTGACCCATTGCTGGGCAGCCATGCCGGAATCATTTTTGCCCTGGCATTGCTGATGGCGGGGATTTCCTCCACCATAACCAGTGGCATGGCGGCAGGTTCTATCTTTGCGGGTATTTTCGGTGAGTCTTATCATATCAAGGATATCCACTCCAAGGTAGGTATTTTGATTTCTTTGGGGATAGCATTGGTTCTTATTTTCTTTATTGAGAATCCCTTTTACGGACTTATCATCTCTCAGATGATTCTGAGTATCCAGCTGCCTTTCACGGTGTTCCTGCAAGTAGGACTGACCTCTTCCAAACGGGTGATGGGCAAATATGCCAACTCCCGGTGGAGTTCATTCGTGCTTTATACCATTACGGTGATTGTCTCCGCATTGAATATCATGCTGTTGCTCAGTTGAATAATGTGCGAATTTGCCCATGTGCCAATTGCCATGCGGGACCATAGCGCAGCACGTGGGCACATGGGCAAATTTTTTATTTCGTTTTGCTTTCCGAGATAATCAGCAGTTTGTCACCGGCATGCAGTTGCAGAGAGCCATTGGGGATCATGAATTCGTTCCCCCTTTTTACCAGCATCACCAGCATACCTTTAGGCAGATTCATATCCATCAGCCTGTCTCCCTTTGCCAGCATTTCCTCCGTCAGTACGATATCGCGGAGGTCTGTATTGATTTCCTCCGGTATCTCTACTCCGAAATCATTTCCTGTTTTTTCCAGTGGTGTATCCAGATGGAGTAATTTGGCCATCCATGAAATGGTCGTTCCTTGAACCACTAAAGACAATGTGGTAATGAAAAATACGATATTGAAAATCTGGGTAGATCCCGGCACATCAGCCACTACCGGATAAGTGGCGAATATGATAGGTACTGCTCCGCGTAATCCC
>ERZ809853.633-NODE-633-length-4170-cov-6.56258_pt1 | contig 4170 bp, 3 predicted proteins | sample MGYA00520499_ERZ809853 | MGnify/ENA primary metagenome ERZ809853 (study PRJEB31588, sample SAMN03400022) | human gut metagenome | study: EMG produced TPA metagenomics assembly of the PRJNA231909 data set (A prospective, longitudinal analysis of the...
GCGTCCCTTTTGCTCATTGGGGCTTTTTTAGCGATGCGTGCATTGCGTGAAGAAAAAGCCCTAATGAGCTATGGCTTTTTTCAAAGCCTTCCGTTGGCTGTACGGTTACATCCTGATACCTTTGCCTTTCCTCTCCGGTTGCTCTGTCTTCTGTTGGCTTTTCTCCGGTTCCGGTTTCTGCTGCTGATGTTCGGATTGTCCGTTCTGTTTATCCCGCAGGAAATCGTTCAGGTCGTTGTAGCCTCCGTATATGTGAGATGCGTCCCGGACGCGCAGCCCGTATTCCTCCCGCAGTTCCTGAACAGCTTCCATTCCCGCCTTGTCGTTGTCGAGGAAACAGTGAATGCGCCCGTAACCGCCCAATGGTCGGATTGCCTTGGAGAGGTTGGAAGTCGAGTTCAGTACGATGTAGTCCTGCCCGTCAAGGTCGGGACGGTCAGGACATCTTTCCAGCCGCAGGGTGAGGAAGGAGAGGTAGTCCATGAAGCCCTCGAAGAGGTAGCAGGTCTCCTTCGGCTGTTCCTGCCGTATGTGGGTGATGTCCTTCGGTGCTATGCATCCCTTGAAGAACTTGTTGCGTATCTCGTAGCCTCCCGAACGGTTGAGAAAACCAACGGCAAAGTAGGGTTTGCCGCCAGTCAGATAGCGCACCTCCCTGCATTCTCTTTTTGCCAGTTTCGTATTTATCCCCCTCTGCCGCAGATAGGACAATAGGGCGGGGGAAGAAAGCGGCACCACTTCCAACTGCTGGAAGCTCGGTTTTGAGAGTGGTTGCCCGCCAAAAGAGAAGGAGACCGGGCGCACGCCGGGTGCCTGCTCCGCTATCCGTTCCAAGAGGTAGGGCAGGCTGTCGGATGCGTAGAGTTCCCGCGCCAGTGCGATGATGTTCCCGCCCCTGCCCGCGCGTAGGCTCGGTACAGAACGCCTTACTGCCTTTCGGCAGTAGGTTTTCCCGTACCTGCCCCCAAACCGTACTTGCATGTCTCCACGCATACGGCTCTCCGTTGATAACATGACTTTATTTAGCATGGCTGTGTATTTTGGCATAACACTTTTCACAGACAACCAATGTCTTCCTATGCTTTTCAAGCATCAGCCTGTCGCATTCAGTTTTTCCTTTAAGCTGATTTAGCTTTCTGACATGACGCATGACTACAGGTCCGACTTTTCCACATAATTCACATGTTCTCGCATCCAATCGCTCAGTAAGTGTCGGCTGTGGAATTGCGATTGTGTAGGATAAGTCGTTTACCTCCGTATAGTACATTGGTGGTTTACGTTTGAATCCCTCATTATAGAATTTCCTGTACCGTAATTTACCTTTTGCATCCTGATATGGCACTATAATGTCATTCCCAACCTTATATTTGTCAATGACTTTGCTTACAGTGCTATTGGTTTTTCCTGCAATGGTATGGTACATACTGTACTCCATGATGTATCCAAACTTTGAGAGCGCGTATGCCACGTTGTTGGCAATGCAGTAGTAGTTGTAGAACCCTCTGATTTCAGAGTTATATGCCGCCACTATGTCCTCGATTTTCTTCTTCATAAGATTGCCTCTGAACTTTGCAAACCAAACTTGTCGGCCATTTTCTACCTTGTATCTGATGGCGCTGTATTCTTCCAGTTTGTTCCGCACCGTTTCTATGGCGACCTTTAGGACTATCTTACCGTTGTAATAACGGGCTGGCACATTGTTCTTGTCCCGCTTGATAGCATCAGACTTACGGACTGAAACATCGAAGCCAAGAAATTTCGCGGGCTTTTGTGCGTTTGTTATCAATGTCTTTTCCTGTGACAGTTCCAGCTTGAGGTTTTCTTCCATATACTTGGTAATGTCCGACTTGATTTTAACGCACTCTGCCTTGCTTCCGATAACACCAATGAGGAAATCATCTGCGTATCTTACGTATCGAAGCCTTCTGTATGTTTCATCCATACTGTCTCTGCTCTCAATCTTTTGCCTTTCACGTCTCAGTTTCTCATACTCATCCCTAAGCTGTAATCTGACATCTGCATCCTGTATGTTCTTGATGCTTTTAAGGATGCGTTGCATCTTATCGCTAAGTTGCTTGTATTCTTTGGTGATGTGTCTTTCTTTTCCCTTATTGAAGCGTAGGGCGTATTCTTCCATATACTTGTCAAAATTATCAAGATAAATGTTTGCCAGTATAGGACTGATATTACCGCCTTGTGGAGTTCCCTTGTTTGTATTATGAAACTTCCAGTCTTCAATATATCCCGCATTCAACAACTTGCGGATAAGCCTTAGAAATCTATCATCGGCAATCCGTTTCCGCAAAGTTGCAATCAATACATTGTGGTCTATGTTGTCGAAGAATCCTTTAATGTCTCCTTCCACAAACCATTTTGTACCTGTAAATGTCTTTTGGATATGGGTCAATGCGGTATGGCAGCTTCTGTTTGGTCTGAATCCATGTGAGGTGTTTGCAAACACCTCTTCATAGACGGCTTCAAGAATCATGCGCACCACCTCCTGTACAAGTTTGTCCTCAAAGGAAGGAATTCCAAGCGGTCTTTTCTTACCGTTTTTCTTGGGTATGTATATCCTTTTTGCCGGATTAGGCTTGTAAGACTCATCTCTCAAAGATGCAATGACTTTGTTTATTCTTTGAAGACTCATCCGATTGATGGTTTTCCCATCCGTACCGGGTGTCATATTGCCTGGTTTGGCGTAAATACGCTGGTAAGCAACATGAAACATCTCCTCATTGAATAAGATACGGTACAGCCTTTCGAACTTGTAATCCGAAACTTTACCATGCTTGTTTAAAGCTTTTAATACTTGCTCAGGACTTCTCATAATGTCTCACACATTTTCCATTATTTGTATTAAGTTATCTAACTGCTTCCCTTCGCCATGTACAAGGCTTTCCCTTGCTCGGACTACTACGGAAGCTCCGTTCCCATGTCAGATATTCAGGGTCCTATGCCCATAGCCTTACGGCATTCTGATTTAGGGAATCCCCATTTGCTTTCACAATAACTGTTTGGCTCGGCAGACTGTCGGATGCGACTTACGTTCCTATTCCACTTATTGTGGTTGCTCTGAAGCCAGCTCCTGCTCCATTGTAATTTCGGTTTACATGGGGTGCTTCAGCCCGACGTGAATCAAATACCTTTCGTCGGGGCTGGTACGTGTGCAGCAGAACTATCGTTCAACCAATCAGGCTTCATCCTTGTGTCTGTCTTTTCCTCTCGCCATGCAGTCGCAGCTTGGTATTTAGCTGACTAATGACTTTACCGACATGCTTTTGTCACCTTTGGATTTCTCCTCCAGCTAAGTCGTTGAGGATAGGTCTGTTGAACTCTAACCTAATCTCTTGCCATAGAGATATTTATTGTGTAGCCTATATGGGCGCATCGAAGTCGTACCACTGGTTGCGTTCGGTGTTCACTTTGAAGGAAGCCTCCGTTTCATCCCTCAAGGGAGATTTGTACCAAAGGTTGATACCCTGTTGTTTGACGGGTGAATAACCCAGGCTGTGCAGGTAATCAGCCAGATTGATTTGTTTTGCAGTCTCGATGTTCATAAGGAAATCGTTTTAGTGAGTACGTTGATTATTTCTCTTTTTGCCCGCAACTCTTAAAAGTATGCGGTATGTATCATCGCTTAGCTTTATTCCTATTATATACACCCCCGGAATAAAGTGAAGCGGATGTTTCTCTTTTCGCCCATAACTTCTTCCGTGAAGTTCAGTCTGTATATAATCACTTCACGATATTCTCGTATATATAGGATACGGAAATAAAGTGAAGTGATTGGACGGTTCAGTTTAATAGTGGAAGTCTGGCTTGAAGGAATACTTCCTGCCGTTTTCCTGCACTACCATCCGCTTGTTGCGCAGCATGGTGATAAGGGCAACGGCTTTCTGGTGGGTCAGTTTGATACCTACTGTGGGATAGACTTTGATTAAAGCCTCTTCCAGTTCCTTGTAGCCGTATTCCTCTTTTAACCCGAATACCGCTTCCAATGCGATGCGGTGTTGCTGCTCGCTAATATCCTTGTAGGGGTCAAACTTTTCCTCCACTGGTCTTCCCGGCTTCCTTACTTCCGGCTTGTAACCTTCCGCAAGTTCGGGCAGGGCTCTGTCGTTGATGCGGAATGCAAAAGGCTCGAAGTCCATCGCCCGGATGTGCATGGCG
>ERZ809853.727-NODE-727-length-3737-cov-9.08582_pt1 | contig 3737 bp, 3 predicted proteins | sample MGYA00520499_ERZ809853 | MGnify/ENA primary metagenome ERZ809853 (study PRJEB31588, sample SAMN03400022) | human gut metagenome | study: EMG produced TPA metagenomics assembly of the PRJNA231909 data set (A prospective, longitudinal analysis of the...
AGTATGGATATCAATCCGTTTATGAAAGCGATGGTACAGAAACCTCTTCAGGATGGTCTGGAGAAGATGGTTGAGATGCTGTCGATGATTAACTATTAAACAGGTAATAAGTAATAAATAATAGGTAATACCCGCGGAGTATCAACGTAACTACGATTATTACCTATTACTTACTACTTATTACCTAATACTTAAATATTATGGCGCAGAAACTTTGGGAAAAATCCGTGCAGGTAAATAAAGACATCGAACGTTTTACGGTGGGACGTGATCGTGAGATGGATCTTTATCTGGCTAAACATGATGTACTCGGTTCTATGGCTCATATTACGATGCTCGAAAGTATCGGTCTGTTGACCAAGGAAGAACTGGAACAGTTGTTGGCTGAGTTGAAGACTATTTATGCTTCGGTCGAAAGAGGTGAGTTTATAATAGAAGAAGGAGTAGAGGATGTGCATTCGCAGGTAGAATTGATGCTGACCCGCCGTTTGGGAGATGTCGGTAAGAAGATTCACAGTGGTCGTTCACGGAATGATCAGGTTTTGCTGGACCTCAAACTCTTTACCCGTACACAGATTCGCGAGATCGCGGAAGCGGTGGAACAACTCTTTCATGTGTTGATTCTTCAGAGTGAGCGATATAAAAATGTCCTGATGCCGGGATATACCCATTTGCAGATTGCGATGCCTTCATCCTTTGGATTGTGGTTCGGTGCTTATGCCGAAAGCCTGGTGGATGATATGCAGTTCCTACAAGCGGCTTTCAGGATGTGCAATCGCAATCCTTTGGGCTCTGCAGCAGGATATGGCTCCTCTTTCCCGTTGAACCGGACGATGACAACCGATTTGTTAGGTTTTGATTCGCTGAATTATAATGTCGTTTATGCGCAGATGGGACGTGGCAAGTTGGAGCGTAATGTTGCTTTTGCATTGGCTACCATTGCCGGAACGATCTCCAAGCTGGCTTTTGATGCTTGTATGTTCAATAGTCAGAACTTCGGTTTCGTGAAGCTGCCGGATGATTGTACTACCGGTTCGAGCATCATGCCTCATAAGAAGAATCCGGATGTGTTCGAACTGACACGTGCTAAATGTAATAAACTGCAGTCTCTTCCTCAGCAGATAATGATGATAGCAAACAATCTGCCATCCGGTTACTTCCGTGACTTACAGATTATTAAAGAGGTTTTCCTTCCCGCTTTTCAGGAACTGAAGGACTGCTTGCAGATGACGACTTATATCATGAATGAGATTAAGGTGAATGAACATATCCTTGATGATGATAAATATCTGTTTATTTTCAGTGTCGAGGAAGTGAATCGACTGGCTCGTGAAGGTATGCCTTTCCGTGATGCGTATAAGAAAGTCGGTCTTGATATAGAAGCCGGAAAATTTACTCATGACAAACAGGTGCATCATACACACGAAGGAAGTATCGGTAATCTTTGTAATGATGAAATCTCCGCATTAATGCAACAAGTGGTCGATGGCTTCAATTTCTGTGGAATGGAGCAGGCTGAGAAAGCATTATTAGGGCGATAAAATATTTTCTGCCAAACTTTTTTGATCGAAAGTTTGGCAGAAACAAGGAAACTCATTATCTTTGCACCCGTTGAAAAAATGCGGAAATAGCTCAGTTGGTAGAGCATAACCTTGCCAAGGTTAGGGTCGCGAGTTCGAGTCTCGTTTTCCGCTCTCTTTGAAAGGATGCTCGAATGGTGGAATGGTAGACACGAAGGACTTAAAATCCTTTGGCCATTGCGGCTGTGCGGGTTCAAGTCCCGCTTCGAGTACGAGTATTTCTGATTAAAAGCTCTGTAAATCATTGATTTACGGAGCTTTTTGTGTGTTTCTACCGCCATATGCCCTGCTGATAAAGGGGCAATTACAACCTCACCGAATATATTTGATAATTATTGTCATTGAATTTATTTTTAATGTTAAAAAAGTATGTGATAGATCTACTGAGATTTAATTTCATACCTTGATATATTATTTAGATAGTATGTTGATATTTTGTTTGGTGAATACCTTCATATATGCTGGTTGTTTTACAATATTTCTTATGCATTAAATAGATGTTAAATCCAGTCTTTTCCTTCGAACTATCTTTTTTTGTGTGATGTTGTTTATTTTGAGAACGTTTTGATACAATGTAAAAGATATTGCGCAATTGAACAGGGTGAATAGTATCTTATTATAAATCGGGAGTAAACTCTTTTGGGAATGTTTTTGTGTTTTCCATGTTTTTACGTTTTTCTCCCTGCTGTAAGTGTGGAGGAGGATGCAAGGGAGTTTACATAATTCAATATATTATGGACTTACATTCAGGATTGCCCTATTGGGTTGTTAAAAATTCATTGTTAGATTACTTTCATCCCTTGGAGGATGATTTTTCAACAGATATTGTAGTTGTGGGGTCTGGTATAACGGGTGCTTTGATGGTACACGAGCTTTGTAGTGCCGGTTTAAGATGTTGCATGGTTGACAAACGAAGCATTGCAACTGGAAGTTCCATTGCAAGTACCGCTTTACTGCAATATGAAATTGATGTTCCTCTTTGTGAAATGGCAGAAATTATTGGAGAGGATAATGCTGTTTCTGCATATCGCGCATCTTTGGCATCAATTGCTGATATTGAAAAGGTATTAAAGGAAACAGGAGTAGATGCTGATTTTGAAAAACGACCAAGTCTTTTTTATGCTAGTATTCCAAAGGATATAGAATTAATTGAAAAAGAATATGTGATACGAAAGAAGCACAATTTGCCGGTTCGTCTGCTGGGAAAAGAGGAGATAAAAAAACTGTATAATATAGAGGTTCCAGGCAATGCACTGTTAAACCGAGTATCGGCGCAGATGGATGCTTACAAAGCGACTACTGGTCTTTTGCTCTACCATATGAAAAAAGATGGACTGGAAATTTTTACTCATACCGGTGTAACAGAATGTGTTGAAATGCCTGAAGGATATATTATAGAAACAGATAGAGGGCATAAAATAGAGTGTAAATATGTGATCATCGCAGCCGGATTTGAAGCAGGGAAGTTTTTATCTCGGGAAATTATGGATTTGACTTCAACTTATGCACTTGTGTCGCATCCGGTAGATTCTAAAGATTTGTGGCCTGAACAGTGTTTAATTTGGGAAACAGCTGAGCCATATTTGTATATACGGACTACAAGGGGAAATCGTATCATTGTCGGTGGTGAAGATGAAAAGTTCAGTGATCCGGAGCGCCGTGATGCGTTACTCAGAAAGAAAACTCTTGTATTAGAAAAGAAATTTAGGAGATTATTTCCAAGTATTCCTTTTAAAACAGAAATGGCGTGGTGTGGCACTTTTAGTACAACAAAAGATGGGCTACCCTTTATCGGTAATTGTCCAGATAAGGACAGGATGTTTTTTGATTTGGGATATGGTGGCAACGGCATAACCTTTAGTATGATTGGAGCACAGATTATCTGCAAGAAGTTGCAAGGTATAGATGATGAACGCGGTAGGATTTTCGGTTATGAGAGAATTGAAAAATATTGGTAATTTGCAGAGAGTAAAAGTCAATAGTAACTCAAATCTCCTTCTTGAAGGAGGGAAATTTTGGGAGAGTTGCTATTGACTTTTGCTGTACTCTCCCATGTTTAGAATTATATTCATATAAATATTGCTTTCTGATGTAGCTAATATGAGGGCGTAATCTGAACTCTGTCCCCAAACAATTATCTTTGTATTATGGATAGAA
>ERZ809853.836-NODE-836-length-3325-cov-3.47706_pt1 | contig 3325 bp, 2 predicted proteins | sample MGYA00520499_ERZ809853 | MGnify/ENA primary metagenome ERZ809853 (study PRJEB31588, sample SAMN03400022) | human gut metagenome | study: EMG produced TPA metagenomics assembly of the PRJNA231909 data set (A prospective, longitudinal analysis of the...
CGTGTGCTCTTCCGATCTAGAGATAAAAGGCCGTCAGGATGTGATTCAGGCGCTCACAGAGGCGGGGCTTGAAGTGGTCAGGGTGACGCGAAGCAGTATCAGCATTGCAGACCCGAACGGCGGGAGGAATATCAGACTGAAAGGAGCGTTTTATGAGCAATCTTTTACAGACGGGCGCGGAGTTCGAGAAAAAGCTGAAAGAGAGAGCCGAATCTACAGAGAAAATGCTGAACGACGAGTTCAGGAAGCTCGAAGAATCTGTAAACAGGGAACTGACCTCAAACGAATCTTTAATCAGGAACGCTATCAACGACCATACAACAGCCCTGAAAGAACTGCTGGAGAGGTATCAGAAAACGACCGTCGATACGATGGACGCGCACTGGAAAACCGTACTGAAAATGAGCGTGAAACGCTGGCTGTGGCTGATTATTGTCTCAGTACTGATGTTTGCCACGACCGGGAGTCTGCTGTGGTACCAGGGCATGAAGATAAACGCGAATATGAATATTCTCCGCGAGCAGAAAGAGAGTCTGGAGAAGCTGAACGCGAAGACATGGGGCGTGCGTTATCACGAGGACAGCAACGGACGTTTTCTGGTTTTGCCGAAGGGGATGAAAGCCGAAACGAACTGGACGAAGGACAACGGCAAACTGAACGCAGTGAGACTGGTGCAGGAGTGACAGAGCATGACGGAGCTGGAAAGACATTTGCTGAACGCATTAGAGCAACTGCAACAGGACTATATGCAGCGGCTGAACGAATGGGAGAACGCCTTCGTGGAATTGCAGAAAATGTTTTCGCTTACGCAACGGGACAACGCGATGCTGAACGGGCGGGTCATGCAGTTGAGTCAGCAGGTGCAGCACTTGAGCGAGCGGACAGAACGCTTGAGCCAGTTATACAGCGAGAACAGGAGATAAGGGATGAACGGCTGATGCAGGAACGCGAACATGAGTTATCTCTGGAACGGGAGCGCCAGCCGGAAATTCAGGAACGGACACTGGATGGCCCTTCGCTGGGATGGTAACCAGAGACAGGCTAAAATGTTGGCAGCGCGTTTCCGGTGCATTTTTTGGGATAATGGTTGGTTCGGGGGCACCGGGAACGCGCTTCAGTCAGAGCTTGCTGAAAACACAGGAACGCGTTAAAACGCATGCGGGCGCGATTCTGGTGTGTCTTTGTTGCTGTGTTTTGCCGTTATTGCCAGATCGCGCTCATTCCCATGAATTTCTGTTTTTCCGCTCCGGTTCCGTCTTCTGCCTTTCCGAAAGTATGAAAAAAATCCGTTTCAGCAGTCTCTGGCTGGCAATTCCTGCGTGATTCACATGGCTGCATAGCTATGCATGTGGTTAAAATTTATCGGGTGCGATCGCGGCAGTTTTTCGGGTGGTTTGTTGCCATTTTTACCTGTCTGCTGCCGTGATCGCACCGAACGCGTTTTGGCGGTGCGTACAATTAAGGGATTATGTTAAATACCACTTTTTTCCGTTCAGGTATTTACGGGCAAGACAAATGCGTCTTGCCTGGTAAATCGCATCGTAGACTTGTTATGGATATAAAAGGATATAGATCATTCGCATATTGTATATAAGAGCAACAATGGATATTAATAGAAGAAATGATGTTGATATTATGTCGAGTGTTTTTGATGTTCTTGTCGAACTTATCTTATGCACGATATATATATATATCGATAAAATGGATAAATCAAGAACTATCCATGAAATACATAAAATAACAAGACTTAGTAAGGTGCTATCAGTAATACCAACAAATTGGGGGAAGAAAGATATGAAAAAAAATATATCTTTGGGATTTGATATGGCGATAGTAAAACCATATTTAAATCCGCTTCTACTTGTGTAGGGCGTATCAGTATACGCTTTTATAAATATATTAGTCAGATGTGTTAATGATGTGTATGCTATATATAGCGAACCAACAACACCTATTATATAAATAAAAAATTTATTTATAGATAAAAATCCGCTAATAGCTAAAATAGCAATAGCTATGAGAACTAATGAAGCACAATTTGTCCCAAGGGCTGTTTTTAGGGCCTTAAATCGTCCATGTCTGGCTGCTGTGCTTGTTATTAGTGCTATAACTGGACCAGGTGTTAACAGGAGGAATACAACAGATGCTAAATATGTTGTATATAGAGCAGTGTTTAGCATGAGTATTATTTACCTCTTATTCTTAATGGACATTCATGTGCTACAGTAGTTCCTGGTTCGTGTAGCGCATATTGCTTCCATTCTCTGTTGTCGTCGTCACCGTAAAAACCTAGTGAAATTGGTTCGAGGCCATTGTTATATTTTTTCGAACGTTCTCTGATAGTTTGTCTTACTTTTAATCCTTTTGGATCATTCATACTTGCTACAATATCGAAATGAACTCTTGGGTTGATAACAAAAACTATGTTATCACCTAGATTTCTGCTTCTTACGTGATTGTGGTTTGGGCAACTGATGTTTATAAATAACTCAACTCCATTGAAGCAGAATGACCATTGACTGTTGTCTGGGTCTTTGGGAATGTGGTGCGGCCATTCCATAATGTCATTATTATGGATTTCCTGTAATATTCTCCAAGAAAAGTCTTGTTCCTTTTCTATAGAATGAAAGTTTGTATCCTCAAAAACACATAGCAAAGGCGTGTATATTCGTTCCTCTTTAGAAACTGTCTTCACCCTATGAGTTAATTCAGTGAGAGCCGATAATATTTCGTTAATGTAACTTTTTTTAGATAAAAAAACAAAAAAAACGCTTTTTAACTTCCATGCGTGTTTGCCAAAAAGACATGGAAAATCATTTTTCTCTATTATTTCTGATATGTTTTGATATGCGTTTTTGATCCACATATCTAATGCGTCATCATGAATTGATTTTTCTATATGTTCTTGTGTTAAGAGAATGTTTATTTTACTCATATATATGCCGCTATATTGTCCTATATATAGCGATACTATCATCACTTCTCTTATTTGTTAATTTTTTGTGTGGCTTTTGTTCCGTTGGCAGGGCGACTATGGACAATAAAATTTTTGCTTAATCTCAAAGATCCGCTTGAGATCCTTTTTTTCTGCGCGTAATCTGCTGCCTGTAAACGAAAAACCCCGCCTTGTGGCGGGTCCTTCCGTCCGATCAGAAGTCTTCGACCTCTTCTAATCGGCGGTGGTAACTGGCTTGGAGGAGCACAGTCACCAAACTGTCTTTTCAGTTTAGCCTTAACTGGTTCATAACTTCAAGACCAACTCCTCTAAATCAGTTACCAATGGCTGCTGCCAGTGGCGCTTTGTGGTGTCTTTTCCGGGTTGGAC
>ERZ809853.887-NODE-887-length-3135-cov-4.65942_pt1 | contig 3135 bp, 6 predicted proteins | sample MGYA00520499_ERZ809853 | MGnify/ENA primary metagenome ERZ809853 (study PRJEB31588, sample SAMN03400022) | human gut metagenome | study: EMG produced TPA metagenomics assembly of the PRJNA231909 data set (A prospective, longitudinal analysis of the...
AATATGGGCTTGGTGTTTCCTATATTCACCCATCTTATTTTGCTGTAAGGATACATGGGCTTGGTATTTATAGTATTTGATATCCTTGTATATTTCAGCAATCTGTGAAATTAAGGATGAGAAGGATCTTTTTTCCATTGTGGCCTTTTTATTTGGGATTGATATTCTAAAATCATTTCCTTAGCTTCTGATATTATGTTTTCTATTAATTCCCTTTCTGAGGGATTTTTGCATACTTCTAGAAATGAAGTATAATCTTCTATCAGATTATTAAGTGCAATGATTTGTATATTCTTTCTTATCTCTTCTTTAGTTATCATAGGTTATGAAAATAAAAAAAGCCCATCACCTTTGTAGGGCAATGGGCTTTGGATAATTGATGTAATGTATAATCGTTATGGAGTTTAATCTTCGTTTTCTTCAGAAGTTTCTTCTTCATCTACTTCCTCATCGGTGTCTTTTTCTTTCTTTGACTTAGGAGTAGTGATAATACCGTGTCCTTTCTTTGACTTAATTGCCAATTCTCCGGGAACAAAAGCAACTGATGTATTTACTGGAGTACCCTCTACTACCAATACTGAAGTTACCAATACTCCCTGAGCACCTTTCTTGGTTTTGATTGCATAACCGAAGTTCTGAACTTCTGAATTATCAGAAATCTTGATAACATCGATCTGTTTACCATTCGGTCTCTGACCTGCAGGACGGTTTTTGATAGCTTCCATACGAGCTTTGCGTTTAGCTTCTTTTTCAGGATCTTTTTCTTTAGCACCCTTTTTCTTGGTGTCTTCTTTTTTCTTTGCCATAATCTTAATAAGTTTTTAATGTGTTATAAATAAGTTGTGACTTCTACATAACCTAATAGTAGTTAATTTTTAGGGTAGGAGATGATTCCTACCCTTTATGCTAGGTAAATGGATTATTTTTTACCCTTTTTACCTTTACCCTTAGCTTCCTTTTTAGCGGGCAATTTGATACCTAATTCCTTGGCAATTGCTTTACGGAGTTTTTCGATATCTTCTTCATCAAAGTCATCGGGATCGGTATCAAGATCTTTGTCATCGCAAACATCTTCCAATTCTTCAAAGTCCATTTCGGCAAGAGCTTCTCCGGTCAGTTCTTCCTCTTCTTCTTCTTCCTCTTCGTCTTCATCATCGGAATCATCATCGTCCTCATCTTCTTCATCCTCTTCAGAATCATCTTCATCTTCGTCATCTTCCGATTCTTCTTCGTCATCTTCCGATTCTTCTTCGTCCTCATCGTCATCGGATTCTTCCTCTTCTTCGTCTTCCTCTTCTTCTGAACCGAAGATTTCAGATGCCTGGTCAGCAGTCAGCATAATGGGAGCCGGAATAATCTTTACCGAGCCATCTTCGTAAGTAATAATGATATTACCGTTGATTTCTACTCTAGATACTTCTTTAAGTTCAACTTTCTTAGTTTCTTTTTTCTTAGCCATAATTGTTTAATTTTAATGGTTTGTTAATGAATATAGTTAATCACTCAGTTATAAGCTTTTTATACTTCTTTAGGAATGGTCCCAAAGATTCATGTGCATTATTAAATTGTTTTATGTTTTCTAGAACGGTATTGAACTGTTCTTGTGAAGTTATCTCAATTACTTCAGAATTTATAACCTGGTCCACTTGATTATAGGTAAGGATCTTAAAGGATTTACCTTCAAATGGATTATATGGTCCATGTTGTTCTAATTTAGTGTTCATCGCTATAGGATATTTTAGTTAAACCTGGAAAACCCAATTTACCCATCATTTCTGTGTATGATTGATATTTTCCTTTTTTCGAAGTTTCATAGTTATCAGAAAATCTTATTGGGTATACCCAAATTTCTGAATCTAGTTTCCTATTGGTCATGAAGTAAGCATACTTATCCCTTATTTTATAATCAGATAGAGGTTTCCATAGTTCCCATCTTAATTCTCTTATGAGATATTTATCTGGGATAATCACCTGGTTCTGAAATTTCAAGGAAGCTTTATCAAAATCCTCTAAGAAATCGTAGGCTTTTTTGAATAAGATACGATTAAACTTAATATGATATACCTTGGTAAGGAACAGGGCTATTTGCCAAATCCTAGGAGGATGATTCAAGCAATCAAGGTTGAATTGATTCTTTTCCCCTTGACTCAGCTTGTTGTATCTCCTGTAGGATAGCAGAATGGACCTGTAATCTCTTTTGCTTTCGATATTCAGGTGAGAATTCATCCCTATACCCGTATAATGCAATTTGGTATGCCTTGTTGAATGCTCTTCTTCCATGTTTCTTATAAATTTTATTCATTCTTACTACAAAATGCCTTCTCCTATGTTTATCCATTCTTGCTTCAGCAGGAAAGATAAATCTTCGTATTTTAGTTGGCTTACCCTTGAAGAATATCGATTGATGACATTTCTTGGGTAAATCAGTTATGCCTTGTTTTATAAGATTCTTACCTTTGATAGTATGAATATATAAATTGGCATCTACTCCTAATAAAAGAGTTATGGTTCTTCTAGCATGGTATCTGGAAAAGAATCCTAAACCGCATATATGTTTTTTATATAATAACTTCTCGGTTCGGTATTTACTTTCTGTTGCATATTGGTATTTTGTCCATCCCCAATATTCATCGGGCCTCCAAGTCCATACATATATTAAGTCTGGGTATATTTTTCGGTTATCCCTTGCTAGCTTTACCATTTAATTTCCTTTTTGCAGCCCTGTACCAGAGTTGAATGGATTTCTCATTAGCATCAGGGAATTTCTTTTTCATTCTCCTTACTACTCTCTCTTGGTCAAATCCCTTTTCGGTTAATTCATAACAGTAGGATTTCTTAGTACCCTTGATTAGATTAAAAGAATCTCTTTCTCTTGGAGGTTTCTTTTCTTTGGGTTTCTTTATACCTGGTACTCTTTTTAATTTTCGAATACCATCTTCTCCCTCTTCTCCTAAAAATCCTAATCTTAATCTTGAATTACGAATTGGGTCGGTTTTATCATAACCGATTGCTTCCAATTGTTTATCTGCCCATTCATCGTACTGGTCAATTAGAGATTTATCTGGTTTGTTAGTGGAGTTACTGATATACTTGATTAAATCAAATACTCCTGCAGCACAAGCATCAGGAAAAGGC
>ERZ809853.956-NODE-956-length-2902-cov-2.96066_pt1 | contig 2902 bp, 2 predicted proteins | sample MGYA00520499_ERZ809853 | MGnify/ENA primary metagenome ERZ809853 (study PRJEB31588, sample SAMN03400022) | human gut metagenome | study: EMG produced TPA metagenomics assembly of the PRJNA231909 data set (A prospective, longitudinal analysis of the...
ATGTGGGGGGATGGCGCCAGAGGAAACTTCCCGTGATTCGGGACCTGAACATAAAGGTACGGGAACATGAGGTGGTGGCCGTAGCCGGCTCCAGCGGTTCGGGAAAGAGCCTTCTTGCCCATGCGGTCATGGGTCTTCTGCCGCAGAATGCCGCCTGTCAGGGGACGGTTTTCTTTGAGGGGGAAATCCTGAACCAGAAGCGGAAGGAACAGCTCCGGGGAAGCCGGATGGTACTGGTACCTCAGAGCGTGTCCTATCTGGATCCGCTGATGAAGGTGGGGGAGCAGGTACGAAGGGGACAAAAGGATAAGGAGAGCGTGAAGCGCTGCCGTGAGTCTCTGGGGCGCTACGGTCTGGGAGAGGATACGGAGGGACTGTATCCTTTTGAACTGTCCGGGGGAATGACCAGAAGGGTTCTGATTTCAACCGCAGTGATGGAGCATCCCAGACTAGTCATTGCAGACGAACCCACTCCGGGGCTTCATATCAGAGCGGCCAGGCGTGTGCTCAACCATTTCCGGGAGATAGCGGACGAGGGGGCAGGGGTTCTTCTCATCACCCATGATTTGGAGCTGGCTCTGGAGGTGGCTGACAGAATCGTGGTATTTTATGCGGGTACCAATGTGGAGGAAGCCCTGGCAGCGGATTTTGAGGATGAACAGAGGCTTCGTCATCCCTATACCAGAGCTCTTTTCCGGGCCATGCCCCGACACGGGTTTAAGGCAGCGTCCGGAACCCAGCCCTATGCGGCGGATATGCCCGCGGGATGTCCCTATGGGCCCCGCTGCCCGGATATGGACGAGGGCTGTCTTCAGGAAATTTCCTATCGCAGTTTTCGCGGCGGCATGGTAAAATGCAGGAAGGCGGGAGTATGAGACTGGAAGCAATGAATATTTCGTTTCAATACGACAATGGGAACCGGAAAATACTGAACAATGTCAGCATGAGTCTGGAAAGCGGGGAACGTGTGGGGCTGAAGGCTCCCAGCGGTTTTGGAAAGACTACTTTTTGCAAGATACTGGCTGGTTATGAGAAGCCAGACCATGGGACTGTGGCCTTAGACGGAAAAAGTATTTCTTCCTGGGGCGGTTATAATCCGGTGCAGATGATATGGCAGCATCCGGAGCTGTCGGTAAATCCCCGTCTTAAGATGCGGGAGGTGCTGAGGGAAGGGGATGCTGTGGAGGAACGGGTGGTCCGCGGCCTGGGAATCGAACCGGACTGGCTGAACCGGTATCCGGGAGAGCTGTCCGGAGGGGAGCTGCAGCGGTTCTGTATAGCCAGGGCCCTGGGTAAGCGCACCCGGTTCATTCTGGCAGATGAGATAAGCGCCATGCTGGACCTTATCACCCAGAGCCAAATCTGGGGATTCCTTTTGGAGGAAGTGAAGACGCGGGAGCTGGGTCTGCTGGTGGTCAGCCATTCAGAGGAGCTGCTGGAACGTGTTTGCGGCAGGGTGGCTGATTTGAGAACGGATAGCTTAACCGTATGGATTTGAGAGAGGAGAACGAAAGATGGATGTCAGGGAATTACTGGAACAGGTAAAGTCCGGCAGTGTTGAGATAGAGGATGCGCAGATGGGCAGTCTTGCCAGTTCTCCTGCGGTCTGCCGGGCTTGCAGCCATGTTTCCTGCGACACTTTACCGCTTCGCCAGAGGTGCGGGTCCACCTCTCCTGCCGACAGGAGCCATCGGTCACCCAACCGTTCGCCCTGCATCTCGAGGCTGTACACCACCGTATGATGTCCTGCCGCTGCTGCGACTTTAGCCAGATGGAGCGCGAAGGCGGTTTTCCCCACTGCCGGCCGGGCGGCGATGGTGATCAGGTCATTGTTTTGCCATCCGCCCGTCATCTTGTCCAGTTCGGTCAGTCCGGTAGGGATGCCGGTCACTCCGTCCTTGTTTTTCCGCATTCGCCCTTCCGCTTCCACCAGGGTGGCCTGCATCAGAGAGTCCATATCCCGTAGTTGCCGGTTGTGTCCGCAGGCTCCTTCAAGCCTGTCCAGCAGGTTGTGAGCATCCACCAGCGTGTCTGTCAGGTCGATGGTTTCATCGCCGGAGAGGGTCAGCAGCTTGCTGAATCCCACGATCATTTCTCTTCGGATGTACTTCTGGTGCACGATGCGCGCATGATATTCCAGATGTGCCGAACTTGCCACCCGGCTGCTCAGTTGGGTGATGTAGAACGGCCCTCCGGCATCGTCCAGCTTTCCGCGCTTGCGCAGCTCTTCGGTGGCGGTGAGGATGTCGATGTTCGTACCGGCGTGAAACATCGCCTGCAGTGCGGCATAAATCAGTTGATGACGGGTGACATAAAACATTTCCGGTTTCAGCAGTTCGTCAACCAGTGCCATGCCTTCTTTTTCGATCAGGCAGGCTCCGAGGATGGTTTCCTCGAGTTCGGGTGCTTGGGGTTGTAGCATAATGATTTGGATTTGTGGTGGGTTTAAAACTCATATTCATTCAGGAACGCTTTATCCGCCAGATACGTGGCCGCCTGTTTGCAGAAGCGTATATCTTTTTGGTGGGCATAATATTCCTCGATGTTTTCCAAGGCCAGCTTCTTCTCCGTTGCCGTCAGTTTATTCCATTCTTTCCGGGCACGGGCTATGTTTATCTTGTCCTTTTGGGTGATGCGGTGGTAGAGGTCCCAGAAGTCGTCGAAACCCTCCGTGGCATGGTTGCTCCGGGTGGCGGCCGCCTTTTTCTGTCCGGTCCAGAGGTCATAGTCTATCACCCGTAGCAGGGTGATTCCGGCGGAGTTCTCCACGGCCTCCATGATTCCGGATTTAAACAGGGTTTCGAAGAAGTGGCGGGTGCGATAGCGGCTCCATCCCAGCACCTTTTCCCAGTGGCTGTAGGTGTATACCGTCTCTCCCCGTCGGCAGATCATCCGGTTGCCT
>ERZ809853.982-NODE-982-length-2834-cov-2.73084_pt1 | contig 2834 bp, 1 predicted proteins | sample MGYA00520499_ERZ809853 | MGnify/ENA primary metagenome ERZ809853 (study PRJEB31588, sample SAMN03400022) | human gut metagenome | study: EMG produced TPA metagenomics assembly of the PRJNA231909 data set (A prospective, longitudinal analysis of the...
CCGGGTGTCTCCCGATATATGCAGCACTGCCCCTTTGTCCTTAAGCGAGGCATTTAACCTGTCCTCAAAGCCTTCGGGCAGGCGTTCCAAGTCCTTCTTTGAGAGCAGGAGCTCGCCTTCGCCGGGCTGTGCGGATTTAACTGCCAGTTTCAGAATCATATCAAAGTAGGCACCGGTCTCAAGCCCCTTGAGTTCAGCCTTAGCCATCCCAATGGTCGCACCGATGAGCCTCTGCTTTTCAGCCAGAACAGCCCCCCGCTTCTTAAGTTCAGCTGCCGTGCGTCCTCTTTCCAGAATGTTGGCTACCGCCTGTTTGGAGCGCCTCTCAATATCAACGCACTCCCTCTGCGCATCCGCACGGGCCTGTGCCAGAATCTCATCTGCCTTGGAACGGGCTTCTGCCCTGGTGCGTTCCGCCGCCTTCCGGGATTCTTCTTTAATCTGGCTGATGATCTTATCTAATCCCGCCATGCCATGTTCTCCTTTCCTTAAGTCACCTTATTTGGTATGCTGATTAAATGTTAAGTCCCGCAATACCAAAGATGGAAAGGATGGAGATCAGCAGTGCCAGGCTGGCGTATGTCTCAACCATGGCCGGGAAAATCATAGCTTTACCAAACTGCTCAGGTCTCTTGGCAACCAGGCCGATACTCGCTGCTGCTGCCTTGCCCTGTGATGCGCCGGAAATCCAGCCCACAATGCCCATAGGAAGGCATGCTGCCAGGTATAAAGCGCCCTTTATTAAGGAAAGGTCAGCGCTTCCGCCCATAATACCAATCTGTGTCAGTGTGATGAATGCAATCAGCAGTCCGTATATACCCTGTGTACCGGGAAGCAGCTGTAAAACCAGAACCTTACTGAACTTGTTGGGATCCTCTGTAACAACTCCGGCTGCAGCCTGACCTGCAATACCTACTCCAATAGCAGAACCTACTCCTGCAAAAAGCGCTGCGATTGCAGCTCCTAATAATGCTAAAGCAACTCCCATATTTCCCATAACTAAATGTCCTCCTTGATTTTATAATATTTGGTGTGAACGGCAAAGGGCTCAAATTTCCTTCCGCCGCCTTCATAAAACTTTCCAAAAAACTCTACATACTGCAGACGGTTAGTATGGACATATGCGCCCAGGGCATTAATTGCCAGGTTCAGGCTGTGTCCGATTACGAATACCAGTATGAATATGATTGCTCCCGGAATGGAAGCGCCCATCATACTTCCCATCTTGTTAAATACTGTGGATATAACGCTGGTAGCCAGACCCAGGGCCAGAAGTCTGGAATAGGACAGGATGTCGCTCAGGTATGAGCTCACTCCGTATGCCCCGTAAAGGCCCTTAAGTATCCTCTTAACCCAGTTTTTGGATTCCCGTCCGCTGGTAAGTACAATACCCACAAAACCAATGGCTGCCGCGTAAGCAGCTACAGTACCCGCAACTGCCGGAAGCGTAAAGGTAAGACCCAGCATCTCGGTAAACATAGGCATGGTCAGCAGATAAATAATGCCGCCGCCAACCAGCATATACCAGAATATGGCGTCATATATACCGTCAGCCAGGCTGCCGTTCTTCACACAGGAGTAGAATTTGATTCCAAGTCCTATGAAAAGGTGAAGAATACCAAGTCCAAATGCAAATACCAGAAGCTTCATAGGAAGGCTTACTGGCTCAAACCAGAGAGGAGCGAGCCTGATATCCGGCCGGTTGAAGAATGTGGTCGCGATAACATTGACAGCATCTCCGAAAAAGCTGCCGAACATGAAGCCCCAGAACGTTGTGGAGATACCACAGTACATGAACATCTTCATGAACTTCTTCATTCCGGCTTCCATGTTCTTGAATTTGGTGAGGCAGTATGCGGTACCTGCCACCATGATAAGACCGTAAGCAGCGTCTGAGAGCATGAGCCCGAACTGTACATAGTAGAACAGTGCCACTATCATGGACGGGTCAATCTCTCCCTTGGAAGGAACGCTGTAACTCTCAATAACGCCCTCCACAGGTTCCGCGAACTTATTGTTGTGGAGCAGAATTGGTACATCCTCCTCATCACCCGGTTCCGTGTACTCTACAACCACCTCATATTTTTCCTGAAGCAGCTTCTCAAGCTTGGCAGCCGCGCTCTCAGGTACGTATCCGGTTATAAAGAATACACGTCTTGACTGGGCCAGACCGTTTAACACACCGTATTTCTCAGCCCGCATGGTGTAGTAATCCATAACGAACTTTATGAGCTCCCGGTCCGGAGCCATCTCCGCTACAGCCTTTTCCGCTTTTTTAATCTCCGCCTTTTCCTTTGCGAGCTCTTCTTCCAGCTGCTGCTGGCGTTTAGCAGGCACTGTCTGGCTGAGGGGCGGTTTTACAAAATTCATTTTCTTAAGCGCATCCTCCACTGCTTCCGCATCCGGTTTCGCGCAGACAATGAAAAGACAGGTCTGCTCCTTGGATGCACTTACAATGGTCACGTCAATTGTCTCTGCCTGAGGTGCCAGCTCCCCAAGCTGTTCTGTTACCTGTTCCAGGGTAATCTCATCCTGGATGGAACCGATGAATGCCGCAGTTTTCTTTGTTCCCTTAAAATCAAGGGGCAGGTCAAAGGACCTCCATGGCACCAGTGCTTCCATTTGCTGTTCCAGCTTCGGAACCGCGGCACTGTGCTCGCCTATCTGCTTAGCAAGTTCCTGTAAGCGGTAGGCTTTTTTCATGACCTCGTCGTGTTTGCCTGCATTGGCCTCATATTCGTCCAGGGAAAGTACTTCCCTGCCTTCGAACGAGGACAGCATGCCCTTCTCCTCGGGCGCGTACCTGTCCAGAATATTAATGGCCTGCTCTGCTA
>ERZ809853.1143-NODE-1143-length-2497-cov-6.43448_pt1 | contig 2497 bp, 2 predicted proteins | sample MGYA00520499_ERZ809853 | MGnify/ENA primary metagenome ERZ809853 (study PRJEB31588, sample SAMN03400022) | human gut metagenome | study: EMG produced TPA metagenomics assembly of the PRJNA231909 data set (A prospective, longitudinal analysis of the...
CTCTAGGCAGCGCCCAGGTGGAGATCGTCTATTCCAAGATATCAGGAAGCCATATTCCAAGCCTTATAGAAGGAGAAGGGGGACGCCTGCTAATCCGTGATTTACGGAATTTAAGGGAAGTGACCTATTTCAACTGTTCCGGTGTGGAAAAACCGATGGTTTCTTTTTCCGAAGAGGCCTGCCGCGCCAGGGAACTGGACCGCTCCATGGCCTTTATAAAGGGAAATTGCGACTGGCGCCTCCAGCTTGCATCCTCCTTGCAGGCACTTCAAATGATGGATGAAATCCGGGGTGGTAAAAAGACGAAAGATCTTATATCTTCTTGAAAAATTTTATAAGACATTTAATGTGAATAAGGACAGTTGGGTTTAAATACTCTTCTGTCCTATTTTTAAGATTCATTTCCTATTTATGGCTATTTGTGTTACACTATATATTATTACACGACTTTACAACTTTTACACGACTTTACAACTTTTACACGACTTTACAACTTTTATAAATGCCAGCATTGTTGCCGAATTAACTGTTTTAAAGCTTTCATAACAACACTGGATTTTATGCTGGTTTCGATATTTCTCACGAAAGTGGTATAAAATACCTGCTGCCGGATTTGCTCACTAAGGGCAAACCGAAATTCCTGCACACTTTCTGTACGGTACTTTGAAAATGATTCTTCCTGATATGGCAGTATCTTCATGGCACAATACGAGATGTTGATCAGGTTAACCAACATTTCGATTCCCTTCCGACTGCGTAACATATAGCTGCATAACGACCAGAACGTTTTCTGTTCATAATAACTCACCTCGATATTCCAGCGAAATGTGTAACACAATAATGGGATGAACTGCATACGCTCACTCCCGGTCTGGTTTAGCGGCGCCTTTTCCTGCCATGCGCAGAATATCTGCATCTGCTCTGGAAAAATCGTACTGAAAAACAGGCGTCTGGAGCCGCCGGTTTTCTCTGTAGAAGTTACATAGGCGAGAACCTCCCTTTGCCCGAAGATATTGGTAAGGACCCGGCGTACACCCATGTAGTAATCCCCTATCTTTTCAGCAGAAAGAGTGAAGTCCTCTTTAATAGAAAGGCGTTCCCCATGCTTTGCGGGCCTGCCTCTTCTGCCGGTTGGCTGTGGGGCAAGGTCATAAATAACAGAGTCAGTCCTGGCATTACAGATCAAATCCAGATTTGGATATTCGTCAACAATACAGGCGAGATTTTTCTTGGCGTACCAGCTGTCACAAAGGATTATGACATTCTTCTGAGAAGCAAAAGAGGGCATGACCTGACGCACCATGGCTGCGGCAAGCTCCAGTTTCGATTGTTTTTTCTGCCGCATGCGGTAACCGAGAGGGACCGCCAGATAAGCAATCCGGCGGTTGCTCCATATGGGGACACAAAGCATGAGGCTGACAAAGCAATGGCCGTTCAGATAGTTGGAGCCATTGTGTGCTGCATGGTCAAAAAGTTTTGAAACATCTTCAAATTTCCTGCCAAATTTAGAAATCATGGTATCATCAATGCAGAAGAAGACCGGCTGTGACTTCAGGGAGTCAGGAATGAGTTTTAAAGCCAGGGATGCCGTTACATTCATGAATCTGGAATAGTCTGCTTTGGAGTAGGAACAGGCATAATAAAAAGCAGTCAGTGACTTTAGGGTGATGCCAGACAAAAAATGTCGGTAGAGGGAACGGATGGAATCCGCCGACTCCATGGCAAGTATGGATAAAGCCAGTAGGAATAAAGTCTCCGCGGTATGGGAAGAAAACGTTTTAAAATAGATGGAAAAATATTGATGAAGTCTACCAATCAGGTTCTTTTCGTTGTATAATGAGTTTATCGTACAGGGTCACTTTCCTTTGTATATTTTGTTGGCAAACTAATTATACACCAAAGTGTCCTGTACGATATTTTTTTCTTAAAAAGTTGTAAAGTCGTATCTATTTATTAAACGACACAAAATAAGCATATTGTTCCTACAAATTTGAAAATATTATATCATATTTTAGTGTCCCAAAAAATTCTCTTAGAAAAATATTTTGAAATTTGTGGGATAGTTATCAAATAACCAAAATAAATAACTCCAATAATCGTGTTTTGAAATTTAGTAAATCATAATAAAGTAAATTTTCGAAAAGCTATTGACTATTGTGTTATTGTGGAGTATAATTAAGTAAATCGTAAAGCACGAATTTTCTATAGGGAGGTACATCTATGTTCATAGGAAGAGAACACGAGCTAAATACATTAAACAAGCTCTATAATTCCGATAAATTCGAATTCGCCGTTATTTACGGTCGCCGCCGTGTGGGTAAAACTGCCCTTATCAGCGAATTTACAAAGGATAAAGATACCATATTCTTTACCGGCGTTGAAACAAATGCAAAGCAAAATCTTGATAACTTTTCAAGATGTATTATGGAATATAATACAGGTATCGCTTCGGGTGCTTCCTATAATAGCTTCCAGATGGCGCTTGAATACGTTTTTG
>ERZ809853.1168-NODE-1168-length-2467-cov-3.56385_pt1 | contig 2467 bp, 1 predicted proteins | sample MGYA00520499_ERZ809853 | MGnify/ENA primary metagenome ERZ809853 (study PRJEB31588, sample SAMN03400022) | human gut metagenome | study: EMG produced TPA metagenomics assembly of the PRJNA231909 data set (A prospective, longitudinal analysis of the...
CGATCTGAGTTGCGCTTCAGGATTGAACGGAAAACGAACGATATCACGGTATTTTGTATCTTTCATCGCCTTACGCGCCTCATTACGGGCAATTTTCTGTGTATTATAGAACATCTTTATCAGACTGGTCGAATCAAGAGAATTGATACGTGCCAGTCGCTCTTCATAGCTCGCCTGCCGAGCCGCATGTCGCAGAGCAGGCGGATGTATGTTATACAATTTACGTATCAAACGGTATTGCGGATAAGTTGACCGCAGAAACTCGTAACGACCGATATAACGATTAACCGTAGTAGCCGAATCAAACCGGCTGAGTTCAAAATCCCGCCGTGTTTTACGTCCCGGGACACGCGATACTATAGAATCGGGCAAATCACGATGATAGGTATATAGAGGCAGAAGACCACGAAAAGGTCCTATCATTCCCCTATCAGATACCCCTTGTTGCTGCCGGACATAATATTCGTATATATCTTCTTTTGAAAACTTCGACAGCAATGTATGCCGTGTCTGCATTGTATCTATCCGTGTCCTCGTCTCCCACAAAGGAGATAACGTATCCGGATCCGGACGACGGAAATGAAACATCGGGAAAAAATTTTTCACCTTCTCGTAGCGACGAATATATTTCTCCGTTAATTGGTTGCGGTTCAGGTACGACGAAGTAGTATCACGTCCCACCATAAAAGCTCGCAGAAATCTTACTCCTTCCCTACTTTCAGCACGCGCGCCTTTAGTACGATAATATCGGTAAAGGGTAGCATCCAGCCGTTCCATTTTATCATTAAAATAGCCAAAGCGAGAAGCATATATTCGTATCGCAGCATCCGGGTCCGCTTTATAGAGTGCGCGCTTTGCCTGCCACATAGGGGTACTCAGTGCTTTGTCGCGAAAATAATTCTTGCGGGCTATCAGTCCATCGGATTGGAAAGCGGCATTATCGGCCCATTTATTGTTGAAGAAGCGGAAACGTTCCAGCAGATGCCTACTTTGAAACTGTAAGGTGTCATTCATCCGCTCCCATGCACGACCGTATCGCCACCACTGCCGGGTAATCATTCGTTGAGAGTTATCCAACATACGACTTTTCATCAGGCTATCCCGCCTGCCTACCTGACGGTTGAACATATCAAAACGCAACAGCAAAGGGTCCGGACGACGTTTCCTGGCATCCTGTATTGCCCAACGTTTCTCTAACCCGCGTTTATACCACTTCAAACGCTCCAGATAGCGCTCGAAAGAGTGATAGTTTACATAAGTCCGGTAAAAATTGACAGAATCCGGGATGATTTTTTCGACAAAACGGTCATAATGCCGATAATCCCGCTCTTGCGCCTCCCGAAAACGTTGGCCCGTGAAACGCAATTCTTTTAATGAATCGGGCGTATCCCCCCGCATTAATACCGGGCGGATATTAAGCATCCAGTTATCCTTCTGCAGGGCTTGCGGCACCGTTACTACAAATTCTATGTTAACCATCCCGTTGCGCTCCGCCGTGTTACGGGTAGAACGGGCCGACACCACAACCTCATCCAGAGCCAGCGTAGTCAGGTTCTCTTTATGGATACTATCCCATTCTACAGACATACCCACAGGAATAGAATCTCCTTTAGAATTGACAAATGTAAAATTTGAAACCGGAAGCAAGCTAACAGAATCACGCTTTACCACATTCATCGGTCCCGTTTCCTGCCTGGCCGGCAATGCCAGTGTCACTCTGGGCTGCTCTTTATGGAGAAGACCGAATGGCGTACATGCAGTAATAACCATTATCAGAAATATAATATAGAAACTTTTAGTATTCTTCATACACTCGTGGGTCGAATAAAAAATCAACCTCAGAATAAATAAACAAGATTAAATGCCAATTTAGGAGTCGGTAAAAAGTAAGTTCCCGATTTTACCTTATCTCCACAATGTTCGCAACGGTATTTTGTGTACGGAGCCACAAGCAATCCCAATCCTGCCTCCACTTCCATATTCCAGCGTTTACTCAGCAACCAGGAACGTCCGTAAGTCATTCCGGCACCATACCCCCATCCCAGATACCCATTCTCACCATGCCCAACGACGATATTACCCATCCCATTCCTGACCTGACAGGCTACATCACAGAGGGGCAGATTGTTCTGGACCGGCAGCTGAACGGGCAGAACATCTATCCGCCCATCAATGTGCTGCCGTCCCTGTCCAGGCTTATGAAGGACGGCATCGGAGAAGGCTACACCAGGGCGGACCATCAGGATGTGGCCAACCAGCTTTTCTCCTGCTATGCAAAGGTGGGGGATGCCAGGGCCCTGGCATCGGTTATAGGTGAGGATGAACTTTCACCCATTGACAAGAAATACCTGGAGTTCGGCAAGGCCTTTGAGGAACGTTTCATAGGCCAGGCCCCCCATGAGAACCGCACTATCCTGGACACCCTGGATATTGGCTGGAAGCTTCTGGGGATGCTGCCCAGGGAGGA
>ERZ809853.1433-NODE-1433-length-2058-cov-4.65002_pt1 | contig 2058 bp, 5 predicted proteins | sample MGYA00520499_ERZ809853 | MGnify/ENA primary metagenome ERZ809853 (study PRJEB31588, sample SAMN03400022) | human gut metagenome | study: EMG produced TPA metagenomics assembly of the PRJNA231909 data set (A prospective, longitudinal analysis of the...
AGTTATATTTGCATCAGAAAAAGAAATTAATAACTATTTAAAATTTTAGACTTATGAAAAATAATGAAACCTTCCAAACCACACAACATCTAGGCAAGTTAGTTACTAACCTAGGTCTTCAAATCCAAGAATTATTTTCCTTAGACTTAGAGGAAATCCTAGATTACAGCAACAATCTAATGAATCTATTAGTTAATGCCTACGTTGAAAACCAATGCTTAGCATTATCTGCCATGATATCTAAACAGGACGGATTTGCAATATACTCTTTCTTATTTCAAACTCCCGATACTTCTAATGGTGCTGCAGATGCTCTGGTAAACTTTGCCATGAACTTTACTGATGGAGAAGCTAATATCAAACCTATCAATAGAATATCTTCAAACATAATGCAAATTACTTTTACAGTATGACACCCATAAGAAGACTTTTAAATATCGTACAATTTGATCTAGCCGAGAAACTAAACTTGGCTAGATTAAGATGGTACCATCTTAATCATCAGGACCAATACCTTCAATCAGTAATCTATGGTAATCCTGATAATTGTACCTTGTTCAGACTAAGGGAAGTACTTACTAATTTGCTTAGAGCTAACTTCTTAAGTTACTACATATTAGCAGATACTCCTGAATCTCTATCTATTTCAATACAAGGTAATGCTATCATTACATTTGTGATAACTAAAGACAATTACATAACTTTTACAATAACGAAATTATGAGCACAACTCCATACCCAGGTCCAGATGAAGTAATTATACCTTCTCGTATATATTTCAATGAAGGTAAGAGAATAGATGTTAAAGTATGGCCTAAGACCATTCAATTAACAGGTCCCACTAAGGATTTAAACAAGGTATTCAAAACCCTTGAAGAATATGATGATTGGTGGCATCAGTTTAAGAAAAAGAATCCAGATGCCTTTCGTAAAGATGCGAAATATGTAAAATCCATTAATGGCCTCTTCCTTATCCAGAAAAGGCTCTATCAGATACCCAATAGAAGCCTCAGTTAAGTAATCAGGGATATTGCATATTTAAAAATAAAGTATTAAATTTGCATCAGAGAAAAGAAATATATTATTCATTTAAAATTTAGGCAGTCATGAACTTGAACAACATTACAACAGCCCTTAAAACCGGTATCACAATTTACCAATACGAACAATGGCAAAATACTGGTTCAGTCAACCTAATGCAAAAGGAATCTCATATGCTTTCCAAGGTTTGGCTTAAGACAAATATCCATAACCCAGATTCTTTGGATAAACCATTTATCCAACTCTCTGCTACTTTTACTTCAGAATTCGATATTCAAGAATACAACGAATGGTTAAGGGCTAACCAGTACAAATTATATCCATTGCTACTAGATATTCTTAAGATATCACTAAAGAGTGATTTCTACAACTATTCCAATACTTCTAATATTCATTACGAAGGAGGGAAATTCCCAAGTATGCTTACCATTCAATTGTTTAACTTAGAATTCTAATGCCATGAAACTAACAATAACAACCCTAGTAATCATAGAAGGCTCTTATATTCAAGGAATTTTCCATTCCTTGGAAGAGCATCCAGGTAAAGCTTACCAAGAACTGGTAGACCAAGTAGAAGACAAATATGGTTATGATGCCGATAAAGACCATGTACCTTTACATTTCAAAACTATCCAAGACATAGAGAATTACTTTGAACTTGTACACATAGAGACTCAAGAACTTACAGCAAACGGATTATAAAACTAATTTGTAACGAATTATGAGAACAGCATTATATTACATAGGAATAGGGCTTATCTTAGTCCTATTCCTTAATTCCTCAGGGCCTAACTTAGATACCTTCATACCAGGTAACCCATGGGAACATTATTGCAAATATGAATTGCACAAGCATCCATTCCATACTAATGAGAAGGAATATAACTATTTCCTTGATACTTTTACTAGCACAGATAAATATGAACAAATAATAGAGATATATGCTAACCCAAGGTAGATTTCTAATTTCATATCAGGTATTCGATAATATACAGGTAAATAATATCGGACAAACGC
>ERZ809853.1438-NODE-1438-length-2055-cov-2.6595_pt1 | contig 2055 bp, 3 predicted proteins | sample MGYA00520499_ERZ809853 | MGnify/ENA primary metagenome ERZ809853 (study PRJEB31588, sample SAMN03400022) | human gut metagenome | study: EMG produced TPA metagenomics assembly of the PRJNA231909 data set (A prospective, longitudinal analysis of the...
GTAAATGAACTGTCAGAAGATCAGTTCTAGTTACTGTACTCTTTTTCATACAAATGCAGCTATTTAGTGATAAAAATAAAACGAATATCAATACTTTATTCATGATTTCTTTGTTTTGCTGCAAAATTAGGGTGAATGAGGTAATTATGTCATTGACCTATGTTAAGAGATTTAAGCCTGCTCAAAGATTCTGGTTTAATACCAAGATAAGATGCAATATGATATTGTGATACATGTTGTTCAATATGCGGGAACGTTCGTAAAAGCAATTTATATCTATCCAATGCACTATCCATTAGTAGCGATGACTCTTTACTGCACTTTCTGATAAAGAGTGTATCTGCAATATACTTTCCTAGCTTATACCACTCATTAGATTCCTGTAACAAAAGTTCGTAGTTGGATTTGGATAAACTCAGTATGAGAGAATTCTCTAATGCCTGTATGCTTCCTATACTTGGCTCTTTGGTTAGAAAACTTCTATAGGAAGTTGTAAAAGAGCCATCTGTATAAAAATCACTTGTATATTCTTCACCATCTTTTTCTATATAAGAGCGAAGTGTTCCCTTTTCAACAAAACCAATAAAAGTGCACACTTTACCCTGCTGCAAAAGAAAATCTTTCTTTTTTAACGAAAATCTTTCAGTTACTTCTATTAATCTCTCATAAGAGCTATTTGATAACCCAATTTCTTCTATTATCAATTTCTTTATGTCCATGATATTCCTTATTAGTTTTACAAAAGTAGGCATAATATTGTATTGGAAAAATGTGAGGTTTTAATTATATCATATTTAGGCTATTTTAGAGCATAGAATATGCCTAATCATGCCTTTATCAGACACTTCTGGACAGTTTTGAAAACGACTCTTGATTCTTCTTTCATTTGCCGATGAAAATAGAATCAACACGTTTTATAAACCATTAAAAATTAAAAGCATGGAAGTAGTAACCATTGAAAAGAGAACCTTTTCGTATGTCTGCGAACGGTTCACCGAGTTTGCCAAACGAATAGAAAGTTTGTGCAGCACTCATACCCAGAAAGTAGAAAACTGGTTGGATAGTCAGGAAGTGTGCTTGTTGTTAGGTTTTAGCAAACGAACACTGCAATATTACCGAAGCAGTGGACGGCTGGCTTATTCTCAAATCGGCAACAAGATTTATTATAAGTCTTCCGATATTGAAAGAATTATTGCGGACAGTGAAACACAAAATCAATCACCCAAACTGTTTTATCTTCTATGCTTACCGGACACAATTCGCAATGAAGTGCCGGAGATATTTCGCTAATAGAGCCTTGAATGGCGGAACGCTTGTCGTTTTCTAAATTTGTACCTACGACTTGCCCATTGTCATCCACACCAATAAGCAAATATCCTCCATCTGCATTGGCGAAAGCACATATTTCTTCTGTCAGCTCGCGAACTTTAGAAGGAACACGAACCTTAAATTCCACATTGTAGCCCTCTCCACTATCAATGAGTGATTGTATATTTTCTGTATTCAGCATGAACTTTTGTAATAGTGGTACAAAAATAGTTATTTGTTGCGATTTTAAGTTGTTGGTTTTGCAATATATTTTGTCTATGGCTGTGGAATATCCACTCGAAGTCCTTCCCCTTAATTCACTGCATTTACTCTCTGTTAAATTTTTCCATTCTTCCATCCTGACAATTCCTATTTTCTTTCTATTCTCCCTATCAGTTATATCAGGTTCTACATTAAATTTCATTTATAAATATAACAATTCTTTTTTGTTTTTATATTTCCACAACGGCTCTTCGAAGAGACCAATGCGTATAGCCTGATGTATGATGCTGACCAGAACGGCATGAATTACTACTGTATAAGGGATTGTCTATGATAAATCTCTTGAAAATCTTTCAAAAAAGGAATAAAAGTTGCCGTATCTCCGGCTTGCCTATAAGTTTCCGGATTTGTAACGAACTGCTTCTCTGTAGTAATCTGTATTTATAGGTGGGTTTCAATTGGCCGTTTTTCATATGATCCTTTTTCATATGTATGAAGGTGACTCTTCTGATAAACGAGCCGGAA
>ERZ809853.1562-NODE-1562-length-1925-cov-2.92299_pt1 | contig 1925 bp, 3 predicted proteins | sample MGYA00520499_ERZ809853 | MGnify/ENA primary metagenome ERZ809853 (study PRJEB31588, sample SAMN03400022) | human gut metagenome | study: EMG produced TPA metagenomics assembly of the PRJNA231909 data set (A prospective, longitudinal analysis of the...
TGGCATTTGTGGCAAAGATGAATAAAGTAGCAATTTAACAAATAAAGCAAATGCCGTTGATTTTAACAATTTGAAAAAATCGATTGTCATGCTCAACGTCACTGGATTTGCAATAGGTATTGACGGTAACAATGTTCTAATCCAGTGGTTGACCGGACCGAATAGGGAATTTGGCTATGCACTTAATATTAGCACCACGGATGGTGCAATGCAGTTCTTCTATCGTCAGGATAGCGAGTGGAAACCATCCTGGACTAAATAATCATTTACCTACAATGATTATTCCAAGCCTAATAGTAGTTCCGACTGGAAGTTGTGCATCGAACTCAATACTTGCAATGGCTACAGTTTTGGTGGATAAGTCCCAGTCATACCGTATCTGCCTACCATTTTGGCTACATGAATTGATTAAGAATGCATATGGCTTTTCTGTTAATCCGGCTAGCGTTATATCGAAAGGAATATTACAGACTTTTCCGTTAACGAAGTCTGCCTGTATATCAATAAACGTTTGGTATGATCGAAATTTAAGTCCATTTGTATTATTGCTTAAAGTCATAAAATTGCTACTTCTTTTCTTTTTGAATCGCATTCAGAAACTTATCAATCTTAAGTCCTATGGTCCTCCTGCTATAATTCAATTTCTTCGCTATTTCTCCATCGGATTTGCGTTCTACATACTTTAATCCTAAAATATGCTTAATTTCAATATCCTCAGCAGGTAGTGTTTCCAAAAAAGTCTCAATATCTAATTTCATATCTTCAAAAAGTTGTTCATTACCTTTGAGGTCGATAATCAACTGGCGTACCATTTTTTCCCGTTCTGAGTTCGACTTTATAGTTGGACCAGAAACCACAAAATGACATTCAGTAAATGGAAACTGCTTCATAGAGCCTTTTACGATGCCATACTGTTGCTGAACCGGATGATTTTCATAATATTTTATTCTGCCCCGAATTCTTTTGATTTCAGATTCCAGGTACACATAGGTTGCCAGATACTCTCTTGTCAAAGTTTGCATAATACTTGTTCTCCTTAATTTAGAATGGTCGTGGCGTAGGCTTTGCTGAAGCTACACCTCCGCCGCTTCTGTAAACAGCTAACATGGCTACCATATCGGGTGCATCATCGTGAGCATTCTTCGCCAACTGACTGTATGCGCACAACCACGACATGAATTGCCCATAATCAGATTTAACCTCATAACAATCTGGGTGCTTAAATAGCACATGCTGAATTACCCATGGACTATTGACGATAATCTTCGTTTCCTTATTGGTAGTTGTGAATCTCTTTTCAATGCTGGCTCGCCCACCTTTTTCTTTTACTTTTTCCTGAACCTTATCGCCGGTTCTGCTACCCTCTTTGTTGCTCTCAAATACCGCAATCTGAACATTGTTCCGAACCAGGCATTCTGCATTCAAGTCGTCAAGCAAATAGGGGTCAATACTCTGGAATACCACATCATGAAGATAATAGTCCTCACCATACTGGTAAAACACACCCAGACAGTTGTAATCAGAACCCGTATCTTTCGTATCGCAGAACGCCCATATAGCATCTGGCTCTTTTGGCGGCAGCTCCCCATAATACCGCCGTAACATATCTGGATTGTAGAGGATTCCCTCGCGTTCTACGGGTTCATTCTTGTATAAACACTTATATGTAATATCATCCAGCGACTTTTCGATATCTTCAAAATACTCCACATCGAATCCAACGCCATAATCATAATCAAAATTGCTTTCCCCTGTTGCCGGGTCAATATCGGGCACTGAAATGAAACGGCAACGCTTATTATTCTGGTAGATGGTTTTTATGCGCCCAATCACATCCCATACAGACCATCTAGTCGCAATATGTAGTTCCTTGCAGGTCCTCCCACGTTTTCCTTTTTTCTTTCGGGTTTTTAAATCTGTACTAT
>ERZ809853.2095-NODE-2095-length-1562-cov-2.72993_pt1 | contig 1562 bp, 2 predicted proteins | sample MGYA00520499_ERZ809853 | MGnify/ENA primary metagenome ERZ809853 (study PRJEB31588, sample SAMN03400022) | human gut metagenome | study: EMG produced TPA metagenomics assembly of the PRJNA231909 data set (A prospective, longitudinal analysis of the...
TAACGACGCTCTTCCGATCTTGGACGGATGCGAGCACGGCTACATCTGCATTTACGCGTTCCAGAAAGAGGGAATACTGAACATATCGGTGACTGACGACGGATGCGGCATGAGCCGGGGGATGGCGGACTGGATTAACAGCGGAGCCCCGGCAAAGAGGGACGGCCATCTGGGATTATACAATGTTATCAACATATTGAAAATATATTACGGACAGGAGTATGGTATGGAGGCAGCTGTCACGGAGGATGGGACTACCGTCACCCTCAGGCTGCCGGTTCAGAAGGAGGTACCGGATGTATAAAGTCATTGTGGTGGAAGACGAGACAATGGTCAGGCGGGGAATTATCCTGACCATTGACTGGGCGGCCCTGGACTGTGTGATTGCAGGGGAGGCTGCGAACGGGGAGGAAGGGGCAGAGCTGGCGGTCCGCCTGTCCCCGGATATAATTGTGACGGATGTGAAGATGCCCAGAATGGACGGCGTGGAGATGATAACAAAACTGCGGGAACAGGGCTGCCGCGCCAAATTTATTATCCTGACCGCCTACAGCGATTTTAAATACGCCCAGAGCGCCCTGAGGCTGGGAGTCAGCGATTATCTACTGAAGCCTTTGAGGGACGGAGATTTGGAACATGCGGTGGGGCACATCAGAGAGCAGATGGAAGAACGCCCGCCAAGGGAGGAGGAAACAGACGCTGCCCCGGTCCTGCGCTTTCATTCCGATAAAAAATCCAAGAACAAGTATGTGGAGGCGGCCACCCGGTATATCAGGGAACATTACCGGGAAGATATCACCATCAGTACCGTAGCCTCTTTTCTGGAAATCAGCGAGGGATACTTAAGCAGAGTCTTTAAGAAGGAAACCGACTACACCTTTACCAACTATCTGGCCTATTACCGGATGCAGATGGCCATGAACCTGTTAAAGGACTGCAGGGTAAAGGTATACGAGGTGGCGGACCAGGTGGGATATTCAGATACAGCCTATTTCAGCGCGCAGTTTAAGAAGATACTGGGGGTATCACCGTCGGAGTATCAGGACAGGTGCAGATAGCTGCAACAGTCCGGACAGGTTATAATAAACAGGGAAAGCAGGGAAAAATGTAGTACTATACATTGAAAAATTCTTATGCTATACTTATTGAGGATGTCTGTCCCTGCCGGGATGGAGGTCCGGATATATCGGTTTAGGGCATTTTCAGGATTTTTGGAAACCAGGCCGGCAGCGTAAGGGGGAACCAATCACTATGTTGGGATTTAACGATATATTAGGACATGAACAAATAAAGGAACATTTCCGCAACGCAGCGCAGACAGGGAAGGTTTCCCATGCTTATATACTGAGCGGCGAGGCAGGTATGGGAAGGAAATCCCTGGCTAACGCATTTGCCCTCAGCCTGCTTTGCGAGAAGGGGACGGCAAAGCCCTGTATGCAGTGCCATGCCTGCAGGCAGGTACTTTCCGGAAACCACCCGGATCTTATTTACGTGACACATGAAAAGCCCGCCAGCATCGTAGCATTACTGAAAACACGAACAGAGTTATAATTCTCTTTGAT
>ERZ809853.2132-NODE-2132-length-1547-cov-2.69169_pt1 | contig 1547 bp, 1 predicted proteins | sample MGYA00520499_ERZ809853 | MGnify/ENA primary metagenome ERZ809853 (study PRJEB31588, sample SAMN03400022) | human gut metagenome | study: EMG produced TPA metagenomics assembly of the PRJNA231909 data set (A prospective, longitudinal analysis of the...
TGCAGCCTGGAGGGAGAGTATTCCTTTGGACCGGAGGATACCGTAATTGTGGGTGTGCCTGTGTTCGGCGGCAGGATACCCGGATATGCGGCGGAGAAGCTTACATATCTGAAAGGCGGCGGGGCAGCGGCAGTGACGGCGGCTGTCTACGGCAACAGGGCCTTTGAGGACGCCCTGCTGGAACTGGACGACTGCTTAAAGACGCAGGGATTCAGGATTGGGGCAGGGACAGCGCTGCTGGCAGAACACTCCATGGTCCGGGACGTTGCGGCAGGCCGGCCGGACGGCAGGGACCAGAAGGAAATGGCTGACTTTGCGGCCAAAATTCTGGAAAAGCTGGAAGGGGACGGCTGGCAGGAGCCCCAGGTTCCCGGAAACCGTCCTTACCGTGACTGGAAGCAGATGCCGGTGATTCCGCTTACCAACGCATCATGCATATCCTGCGGGCTGTGCGCTGCCAGATGTCCTGTACAGGCCATTCCTGTGAGCAATCCTTCCTCAACGGACCAGTCCCGCTGCATCCTCTGTATGCGCTGCATTTCCGTCTGTCCGATGAAGGCCAGAAGCCTGCCTGAGCAGGCCTGCGCCATGCTGGAGCAGAAGCTTTCTTCTGTCAGGGATATCAGACGGGAAAATGAGCTGTTTTTATAATCCACCTATTGAATCCCGGTGCATTTCGGATTATAATCTTAAGATGTACTTGTAAAAGGATGGAAAGCGGGTTTACAAAAAAGGGAAGGCATTGGAGAAAAGATGATGAAAACAAAGAAGACCCTGAAAGAAACCGTGGTGGAGGGAATCTATCGGGAGATAGAAGAAGGTATCTATAAGCCTAACGATATCATCCATGAAGGGGAAATCATGGAAAAGTATGCCATGAGCAAATCGCCGGTGCGGGAGGCCCTTATTGAGCTGTGCAAGGATAATGTACTGAAAAGTATACCAAGGGTGGGCTATCAGGTGGTTCCGGTGACCTTGAAGGAGATACTGGATCTTCTGGAGTTCAGAATTGATGTGGAGACAGGCAACCTGAGGCGGCTGTGCCAGAGGATTACCCCTGAGCAGATAGAACATTTAAGACAGCTGGACACCATCACAAAGGATAACCACGAGAGGAGGGGGGCCATCCATTGGAACCGGAACACGGATTTTCATTTAAAGCTCTGTGAGATGGGTGGAAACGGTTACATATGCGATGTGATTGCCGCAGCCCTTCAAAAATCCTGCTCGTATATTTCCCAATATTTCCAGACAGCCTGGAAGAAGAATGCCGAATCCAACAGCTTTTACCACAGGGAAATCATTGAGGCCCTGGAAAAACGTGATACGGAGCGGGCCGTTGAAATGCTCCAGAAGGATATACTGAATGTAAAGGAGCAGATTCAGGAGAATTATTCTCTTTGAGTGCAGGCCGCGGGATACGGGAAAATGCATAAATGTTAAGGATGTAAGATTGATGACGTCAATTTTACATCCTTTTTTTGAAGCAAAAATCGAACACTGTATAAAAATAAACAAAAATAATGCTGTATGGCGAAAATATTTTA
>ERZ809853.2282-NODE-2282-length-1481-cov-2.08485_pt1 | contig 1481 bp, 1 predicted proteins | sample MGYA00520499_ERZ809853 | MGnify/ENA primary metagenome ERZ809853 (study PRJEB31588, sample SAMN03400022) | human gut metagenome | study: EMG produced TPA metagenomics assembly of the PRJNA231909 data set (A prospective, longitudinal analysis of the...
GCTCTTCCGATCTCAGTGACAGGCGCCTACCGTGGGTTCTTTGATTTGGGGTATCAGCCGGACTTTGTACATATTGATGATTTGGGCCGGTATCAGAATATTTATTTGCCAATTCCTGTTATGCTGGACAGATCAACTGCTGATAGAATTGCCGAATGGGTAGAAGGAGGAGGCGTCCTGTTTAGTGAAGGGTGCCCCGGATATCTGGACGGCTCCTGTCATGCGGGAACAGTACAGCCCAACCTGGGACTGGATCAGGTATTTGGAGTAAGGGAACAGACTGTGCGAGGACCTGTCCTCTGGGAGGTAATAGATCCCGTTTTTAATCAGGTTCCTGTTATCTCCCTTTGTAATCTGACTCCCCCTGAAATATGCCTGGTAGTCTGCCGCCCTAAGGCCAAACAGCCCCTCCAGGAGCTGTTCCTGGCCCTGGCCGGCCAGTCCGGTTATGCCCAGAATCTCCCCTTCATATATATCCAGATTGTCTCCCATCCCCTGTATATTGCCGTAACGGAATATGGTCTTCCCCTTTTCCCGCTTCCTGTGGCTGCATACCTTCACGATTTCCTGCCCCACCATGTCATCGGTAAAACGGTGACAGTCAAATTCTTCTTTGCTGTAGGTGGATATCAGCTCACCATCCCTGAGGACGGACACGGTATCGCACACTTCCATGATCTCCTCCAGCCTGTGGGAGATAAACAGTACGGAGATTCCCGAAGCCGCAATCTCCCGGATGCACGTAAGCAGACTCTTTGTCTCCGTAATATTAAGGGAACTGGTAGGTTCATCCAGCATCAGCAGCCTGACATCCTGGTTATCCAGTTCCCTGGCCAGCTCCACAAACTGTTTCTGGTTAAGGGACAGGCTGTCTATAAGCCGGGCCGGGTCCAGGTCCGCCCCAATCCGTATCAGTGTCTTTCTGGCATCCTCCTCATTCTTCTTATGGTCCACATACCCCAGCTCCGGCAGTATGGGCCCCTTTATCTTTACATGTTCCCTGTTTATTTTTATATTTTCAGCCGCGCTCATTCCGGCAAACAGGGCAAGCTCCTGGTGTACCATTGCAATTCCTTCGGATACTGACTGGCGGTGGCTTTCAATCCGCACCCTTCTGCCGTCAATCAGAATTTCTCCCTCATAACCTCCGGTTTTTATAATGGCATCATTTCCATTGAGGATGTTCATGAAGGTGCTCTTTCCCGAACCATTGGCGCCGATGATTCCATAGACTTCCCCGTCCCTGATTGTCAGGCTTACATTCTTTAAAACACAGTTTCCGTCAAACCATTTTGACAATCCCCTTGCTTCCAGCATAGCATTCCCCGATACCCCATTTTCCGACATTTTTTCCTTCTCATTCTACAAGGTTTGCCTAGCTCATTCCAATTGTTTTTTTCGATGGAATTTTCAGTTTTATAGATTTTCCTGCAATGCCTAAAAAATCAAGCAAAATACCTGTGTTGTTCTCTCATCCATCA
>ERZ809853.2337-NODE-2337-length-1459-cov-2.70655_pt1 | contig 1459 bp, 1 predicted proteins | sample MGYA00520499_ERZ809853 | MGnify/ENA primary metagenome ERZ809853 (study PRJEB31588, sample SAMN03400022) | human gut metagenome | study: EMG produced TPA metagenomics assembly of the PRJNA231909 data set (A prospective, longitudinal analysis of the...
CTTCCGATCTACGCATTTTCCTCCTCATTGTATCCGAAGCTGAGAGGAACGATGTAGGCGCTCTTTCCATGGGGAAAAGCCAGCCTGCAGCAGTCACACTCCCGTATAATTTCCCTTATTCCATATATATCCTTAACTTCCCTGTCCTTTCTTCTCACCTTATTCTCCTTATCTGCGATCCAACTTCATTCCCATTCTGCTTCCGTCACGTTTCAATATATGCCCTGCTTCCGCCTGTCTTGTCCTTAACCACAACAATCTGGCGCTCGATTCGTTCCTTCAGCTCCCCCACATGGGAGATGATGCCCACCAGACGCCTTCCTTCTGCCAGGTCTCCCAGGGACTTCATGGCCAGGTTCAGGGTATCCTCATCCAGGGACCCAAATCCCTCATCCACAAAGAGGGTGTCCAGACGGATTCCGCCTGCGGCTGACTGTATCTCATCCGACAAGCCCAGAGCCAGGGAAAGGGACGCCTGGAAGGATTCCCCGCCGGACAATGTCTTTACGCTTCGCTCTGTGCCATTGTAGTGGTCGATGACATTCAGTCCCAGTCCGTTCTTTCCCCTGTTATCCTCCTCCGTACACCGTTTCAGCTCATACTGGCCTCCGCTCATGACCATGAACCTGGTATTTGCCCTGGCAATGATGCGCTCGAAATACGCCATCTGCGCATATGTTTCCAAGGTAATTTTTTCCTTTCCCCCCACTTCTCCTGCCGCTGTATCGGAAAGGGCCTTGACCCACGTCCATTCCTTTTGTATCTCTTCCATGGACGCCTTTTGCTGCGTAATGCGTTCCCTTGCCATGCGGTTGGTTTCCAGCCTGTGGTGAAGCCTGCTTTTCTCCTGCTCCAGACCGGTCAGCCTCTCCCTTGCCTCAGACTGGCGCTGCCGGTTCTCCTGCATCCGCTCCTCCAGACAATCCATGGACAGCCTCTCCTTCCCCGCCATCTGACCTCCCAGCGCCTCCAGCCGGGCCTGTGCGTCCGACACCCGGCGGCTTACCCGGTTATAGGATTCCTCCGCATCCTTAAACGCCTTTTCCAGTCCGGCAAGAAATGCCTTCTTCTCTGCCAGCTCAGCCTGAGCGGCCGTTCTGTTTTCATAGGGCAGGGAGGACTCCATCTCCTTAAGGCGGCTTTCCAGCTCCCTTTCCTTTGCCTGGCTCTCTGCCAGCAGCCTCTGGGCCTGCTGTTTCAGCTCCGAGGCTGCTTCCAGGGATTGACGCCCCAAGGCCCTTCTGCCTTCAATGGCTTCCTTATATTCTTTTCTCTTCTTCTTTTCTTGAATCTTCTCCTTCTGGACGGCAGCCTGGCGCTCCAGCTGGCCTTTCAGCTGCCCCATCATCTGTTCCCACTGTTCAAGGAAATACCTGCGTCCCTGCCGCTCATCCCCTGTCTCCGAAGCCAATACCCCGGCGGCGGCTTCCGCCTGGTGAATCCGCTGCTGCCAGTCCTC
>ERZ809853.3158-NODE-3158-length-1189-cov-2.41534_pt1 | contig 1189 bp, 2 predicted proteins | sample MGYA00520499_ERZ809853 | MGnify/ENA primary metagenome ERZ809853 (study PRJEB31588, sample SAMN03400022) | human gut metagenome | study: EMG produced TPA metagenomics assembly of the PRJNA231909 data set (A prospective, longitudinal analysis of the...
ATGGCAAGCCCCAATACTGCTAAATCATAGCAGTCGAAGATAGCCGAAACATAGAGTTTTCCATCAGAATCCTTTATTTCAGTCATATCGGTAATGCATTTTTCGGGGGGCTTTTCCGCTGTGAAGCCACGCTTTATCAAATCATCTGATTTCCGGGCTTCTTTATCAGCTTTGGTAATGCCATTAGGCTTACGCTTTGGTTTGTGATTAAGACCAATTTCTTGCATGACACGATAAACAGTTCTTTCGCCGGGAAAGTGTCATTGCATTCATCTTCACTACAGATATCAAGCATGGCATCGGCCAATGCCTGATATTTCCAAGGAGCATCTTTTGTTTTTAGATATTTATTGAATGCCTGTCTGGAAACATGAAGGACTCTGCAATAAAAAGAAATTTTGCCCTTAATCTTGCCGTCATCAGTTTTGATTGCAATAAACATCAATCTCTGTTTTTTGCTGACTTGCGACGGCTGGCTGCGAAAAAAGCACTGGCTTCTTCGAGGAATTCGTTTTCTTCTTTTAGACGACGAATTTCTTTATCCTGTTCTTTAACACGCTTTCTAAGTTCGATAAGTTCATCATTAAGGGACAATGCTGTCATAGGTGAATGGACAGCCTCATTTGCACTGAGACGACCTTCTTTGAAGGCTTTGATCCAACAGTAAATAGTACCATCTGGAATACCTAATTCTTTCGCTGCTTTATGCCCACCGATTTCCTGAGCGAGCTTTACAGCCTGTGCTTTAAATTCGTTGTCATAAGATTTTTGATTCTGTGCCATACGTTGTTTTCTCCTATTCTCGTATTTATTATTATATCAAAATCCTTGAGAATAGGGTGTCAACTTTTATGATACAGCATCAGTAGCGGGAGGGTGCGTAATCCGGATCTGGATCAATAGAAAACTTGATATTACCGTATTAAATAAGATGAAATCGTATTATCCGGTGGAAGGGTTCCGTTGGTGTAGTAAGGCGGTAAGCATGCGGCAGGATATGCATGACATCGGGCAGGTCCTGAGCTTCCAGGGCAATGGCGCAGGAGGGACGGGAATACTGGTTATTGGACATGAACAGGCCATCTTGCAGGAAACCGCCGGTATACAGAACCAGGACCGGGGCGTCCGTCATGACTTTCAAGGTCCGCCCCTACAACATAACGACAACAAAAATCACTTTTAACACATT
>ERZ809853.3983-NODE-3983-length-1014-cov-2.55892_pt1 | contig 1014 bp, 2 predicted proteins | sample MGYA00520499_ERZ809853 | MGnify/ENA primary metagenome ERZ809853 (study PRJEB31588, sample SAMN03400022) | human gut metagenome | study: EMG produced TPA metagenomics assembly of the PRJNA231909 data set (A prospective, longitudinal analysis of the...
AATTCCAAAATGGGTTACCTTATTTACAAAATAAGAGCTATTTTTACGGGCATAGAGACGATACACTTCATCCGCATGGTTTGTGATATCAATATCTGCCTCATGATTGCGGTCATAGATTCGCCCGTTGCACCGACATACCGTGGAACTGACCGGCACACGGATATACAGGATATATTTCCCGTCATGTTCATACTCGATTGGAGTAAGATAGAGCGGGGGATACATTTTATTTTCGTTATTGATAGATGTAATGAAATAGAAGATCGCGGATGGGGAGCCGCTGGGCGGCAAGAGCCGTGCGGAGGATGACTTCGCGGACGACGGGGAGGATTTCCTGGGATAAAGTACGGAGGGGCGGCTTGCTGCCCCTCTTCCCATACATAACAAATCGGAAAGGAGGACGGTGGGGATGCCGCATGTATTGGAAATCAAGGGCGGGGAGCGTCTCACCCCGCTCAATGTGCTCGACGTCATGGAGGCAGTCGAGGACTATATGGGTACGGACATCCGCCAGTATCTGGAGGAATACCTGCTGGAAGCGGAAAGCGAAGCCGGGGAGATCGCCGGGGAGGAAATTTATGACCACTATAAGCAGGTGCTCATGAATATCAAAGACGAGACAGAAGCAGCTGTCAGGCTGATGGAGAAACCGCGCATGGACCGGAAGGCGATCCGGGTGACGCTGGATATTATTTTGAAGATGATCGAAAGGGAGTATTGAGGATGAAAGCAGGAAGAAGTTTACAGGAAGTCCTGATGGAGCTGGAGCATCAGAATAAAGCGAAGAAGGATTATATCGCCCCGGCGCAGGGCATGAAGCTGGAACGGGACGGCAGGACGTTCCTTATGGGGACGCAGACCCCATTCGCAACGATCCCGTTATTCCACCGCCAGCTGGCATCAGCCCTATCTATACCGATGAAATATTATGACCTGATGCAGAAAGAAAAGCCGGAACTTCTGGCGGAGAACGTGAATGCGTGGCTGGGGACGCGCCAGAACAACTAAGAT